>Ga0247814_10000308_pt1 | contig 41687 bp, 50 predicted proteins | sample UWRJL179409R1_FD_179947 | JGI IMG/M metagenome (GOLD analysis project Ga0247814, IMG submission 179947) | Plant litter microbial communities from Arlington Agricultural Research Station in Wisconsin, United States - UWRJ-L179-409R-1 | ecosystem: Environmental > Terrestrial > Plant litter >... | reverse complement strand
ACTCGGTTCTGGTCTTCGACCTGGAACTGCTGGCCATCAAGGATCCAGCCAAAGAAGACGCCGCTGCCGCCAAGTAATCGGTCTCGGTTTCAACAACAACGCCTCGCTTATGCGGGGCGTTGTTGCATCTGGAGGTTGGCAAGGGTAAACAGAGCGAACCGACGCCGGTCAGAGGAGTCATAGCTTTGAGGCTGCCCCGCGGTAGACGCCCTGAGCCGCCAAGTCAATGAAATATTGGGGTTTTTTATGTGAGTAAAAAACGCCCGATCTGAGCGCGGCCCTTATAAAACGGGGCTCTCAGCGCACAAATGCAGCTCTGTTCACAAGGTTATCCACAATTTGTGTGGATAACATTTCAACGGGAGGAATAGATGAAAGCTCCGTGGAATTTCGCTCGATTTCTGCCCTTGGCTGGCCGATTGCTTGCCCGTGGACGTTTACCGACGCTGCTGTTCGCCGTGGCCAGCAAAGGTGCCGCGCAAGGTAATCGACTCGGCAAACTCAAAGATGATCTGCGTCTGCTGCAGGCATTGTGCCTGGCGTACTGGCGGGGCGAGTACCGCGCCATCAGCGGCAAAGCGCTGGTTTCGGTGGTGGCGGGGTTGATGTATTTCCTCAGCCCGGTCGATGCCATTCCTGATTTCATCCCGGTATTCGGTATGCTCGACGACATTGCCGTCCTCGCCTGGCTGATGAAAACCCTCGACGATGAGCTCAACGCCTTCCGCATCTGGCGCAACCGCCAGCAGCCGGAAAAACTCGCTGTGGTCGAGCGCCTGCCCGATACCCCTGAACAACTTCAACTTCAGGGCCCGAAAAAGCCCTGATTGTTGTAGTCCCTTTCACAGATAGATGCCCCCGCGACCTTAGCCGCTGTTAGGATTACACTTCTAGGGAAAAGTGCCGACTCGCTAAGTGTTGTTGTCCTACGGGGTAGTCATGGATATTCAGATAATTGCACGCGATGGCGAACCGGAATACGCGGTTCTGCCTTGGGCTCAATATCAGGCTCTACTGAAAGCAGCAGGTCTCAACGAAACACCGTCGCGCCCGGCCCCAGCGCCTGTCGCGACATCATCAGACCCGATACTTCCTGGTCTGGATCAATTACGCAGTTTGCGCGAAGGGAAGGGCATCGCCATCGAGGCGCTGGCCCGCACGGTAGGCATCAGCCCGTCTTATCTGGCCATGATCGAAAGTGGCGAGCGTCAGCCCGACGCCGCGATTCGTCGCAGCCTGGCCTGGGAGTTGACGGTGCCAGGTTGGAGGGATGAATCGTGAGCGTACGCATCAGTCGTCAGCATTGGGACGGATTGCTGGGAGAACTGGATCAGGCGCGCCGTCAGCGCCATCTGCTGACTTATCGGGCGCTGCTCGAACGCCTGCAATTGCCGACGCCGGCGATGCAGACGCTGACCGCGGCGCTTGAACATCTGGCCGCACTGGACGCCAAGGCCGAACAACCGTTGCGCAGCTCACTGGTCATCAGCCAAGGTGCCAGTCGCCTGCCGCGTACCGGTTTTTTTGAATGTGTCGAGCGTCTCGGGCGTTTTTCCGGTCCGTCCGATGGTGTCGCCGCCGCCTCTTGGCATGCGTCGGAAGTTGTCCGGGTTTTTGAATACGAGTACCCGGAATCGGCGGAGGCCTGAGTGTTGCTACGACTCAAGGCGCGGGCCAGTTACTGGCTGGCCCGCCGGCTGTTTCACTGGTCGTGGTTTGTCCGCCAGCCGCGTGGCTGGCGCTGGCTTGAAGGGCAGTTTGCGCGTATGGCCAACCTGGGCGATGTCGGTGCGCAGAGCTTTTATGGGCACATCCTGACGTTTCGCGGTGTGGGCCTGGGGGCGCGCGAGGAAGGCGTGCGATTATTGCGCCTGGCTGCTTTGGCGGGTGATGGCAAAGCGGCCTATCAGGTTGGCGTGATCAGCCTCGCAGGTACGCCGAGCAAGGCGCCTGACCCGGATGAAGCTGCTCGCTGGTGGAGAATGGCTGCCAAGGCCGGGCACCCATTGGCCGAGCTCAAGCTGAAAGAGCTGGGCTCGCGCGGCGTTGAGTAGCAAACGTTCTGCGCACTGAATATCTGCTTGTCTGTTTGATAAACGTGGCGTGAAGGAAACCTCACGCCACGTTTGCGTTTTCGCCTGCCTGTTTTTTATGTGAGTAGTTTTTACAGATAAGTCCTACAGCCATCACCTACTTGCCTGACTTCTTTCCTGATTGATCCCCCGCACAGTTCCCGCGCCTAATTTTTGCGCGAGGGAACGCTCATGTTTGACCCGCTTATTCAGTCCACTCCGCACACCCGCGTGCGCTGATGGAAACCGTCACCCGTATCGAGCAAGAACTCGACAGCTTTCCCGCTACCCTCAGTCTTTACCGCGAGCAGCTCAAGCATTGGGCCAGCCGTGCGGCGGACACAGTCAGTCACGCGGCGGATCTGCCATCGCTGATGGGCATGGAGCGGATCCTCCGCTTCGGTGACAGCAGCACTGCCGTCAGCAGCAGCGATCACGATTTCTTCTCCCGCGTCGTTCAGTGCCCGAAGATCGGTCCGATGCTGCTCGAGAGCAAATTTGAATCGGTCTACGACATTCCGCTGGGAAATATCGTGGTCGATGTGATCGCCATGGATGGTGGCGAAACCACTCCCGTCACTTTGGATGCGCAAGGCCAAGGCTCATTCAAAGGAATACCCGGCAAGTTCTATCGCGTGCAGGTGCACAGCAAGGTCACCTCCGCTCAAGTCGATGAGCTGTTCACGGCCTATGACGGCCTGAATGCAGAGCTGGAAGGCTGGCTGCGCAGCGAATGGCAGGGTTTCAAACCACAGTGGTCGCAGTCGGTGGCGACGGCGGCGGGCAACGGCCTGCTGGCCGGGAGCTGGGCGGCCATCGAAGGCGTGTGGGACAGCCTTGGTCTGCTCTCGGACATTCTCAAGGACCCCGGAGCGTTTGCCGAGCGGTTGGGCGAGGGTGCCACGCAGTTGATGGCGCTCGCTGCGACGGCCCCCGGCGTCATGGAAAAGCTGCATTTGCTGGTCAGTGACGAAGCGGCGCTCTGTTTACTGCTACGCACTGCAAGCCTCTGGCTGGAGATGTTGCCGCCCAGCGAGATCGCCGGGAAAACTGCTGAAGCGGCGTCGATGATGATCGTTCAGGTGCTGATCGATGTGTTGATCGGCGTGGTTCTGACGTTCGTCGGGGCGGGCGCAGGGATCGCTTATCTGACGCTGCGCCTGGCAGATCGCGCAGCGCAATTGCTGTCAGCGGTGAAGCGCTTGGTGAAGGCGATGTTTGGCATCGTCGAGGGGTTCATCAAATACGTTGATCAATACAAATCGGTCGCCGCCCGTGGCATCGCCGCCGGCGTGAAAAAGGGCCGAATGCAGCTGCGTTGGGATGCCAAACGCAATGCCTCGCTAAAAAAAGACGAACACCACGACGACGCCTCTGATCAGGCGAAAAACCCCAACGGCGACAGCGCCGATTGCGTACCGCTGACCTGCACCGATGGTTGTCCGGTGTCGATGGTCACCGGCGAAGAACTGCTGACCCTGACCGATGCGGTGCTCGATGGCGTGCTGCCGTTCGAGTTCACCCGTCTGTATCGCTCGAGCGCCGTCGAGATCGATGTCGGGCTGGGCTTTGGCTGGAGCCATTCGCTGGCACATCGGCTGGAGTTTTTGGGTGATGAGGTCGTCTGGGTCGACCACGAAAACCGTCGAACGCGGTTCCCGCTGCCGAGCGTCGAGCGACCGGCGATTCACAACAGTTTGTCGCGGGCAGCGATTTTTCTTGGCGATGAACCGGAGGAGTTGATCCTTGCGCTGGCCGGGGACACGGCGCGGTTCTATCACTTTCGTGCGGGTCGGCTGACGGCAATCAGTGATGTTTATGGCAATCGTCTGACGCTGCAGCGCGATCGGTCTGACCGGGTGCAGCGACTGGATAACGGCGCGGGTCGTGCGCTGTTGTTGCGTTATGACCGCGCGCAGTTGATTGCAGTTGATTACCAGACGTTTCAGCGTGGTGAGTGGGCGACTGAACAAAACCTCGTCAGCTACTGCTACGACGCCCGTCAACGCTTGTTGGCCGCGACCAACGCGGTCGGTGACAGTGAGCGTTACGACTACGACGACACCCACGTCATCCTGCAACGGCAACTGGCCGGCGGTGCGAGTTTTTTCTGGGCGTGGGAGCGCTCGGGGAAATCGGCGCGTTGCGTAAGGCACTGGGCTTCGTTCTCGCAGATGAACACCCGTTACGTCTGGGGCGACGACGGCAGTGTCACGGTGCATTACGTCGATGGCACCGAAGAGGTTTACGTCCACAACGATCGAGCGCGGCTGGTGCGCAAGGTCGAGGCCGATGGCGGCGAGCAGCTCAAGGCCTATGACGCTGCCGGGCGCCTGATTGCCGAGCAGGATGCGTTAGGCGCCGTCACCGAATACCGCTACGACGAAGTCGGACGGCTGATCGCGCTGATTCCGCCGGATGACGCGCCAACGTCCTACGAGTACCGCAACGGTTTCCTCTACCGGCGTTCACGCCTTGATGCGGTGTGGCTCTATCGGCGCAATGCCGAGGGCGATGTCACCGAAGCAGTCGATCCCGACGGCAAGGTCACGCATTACTACTACGACGTACGCGGGCAACTGCTGTCGATCCGTTACCCGGACAGCAGCCGGATTCGGCTGGTGTGGAATGACCTCGGTCAGCTCATTGAAGAGACATCGCCTGACGGTGGCGTACGGCACTTTTCCTACGACGCGTTGGGGCGGCGGATCACCACCGTAGACGAACATGGTGCGGTGACCCGTCAACAGTGGGACGCGGCGGGTCGGCTGGCTCAGACGACGTTGGCGGGCGGCGCTACTCGCGCTTACAGCTACGGCGCTTACGGTCAGGTCACTGCCGAACGCGATGAACTGGGGCGCATCACCCGTTATGAATATGACGACGATCTGCACCTGGTCTCGCGGCGGATCAACCCCGACGGCACGCGGGTGCAGTACCGCTACGACCATGCGCAGTTGTTGCTCACCGAGATTGAAAACGAATCCGGCGAAAAGTATCGGCTGGACTACACGCCGACCGGACTGATCCGCCAGGAAACCGGCTTCGACGGGCGGCGCACCGCGTATGCCTACGACCTCAACGGCCATCTGCTGGAGAAAACAGAATACGGCGATGACGGCTCGCAGCTGGTCACGGCGTATGCACGCGACAGCGCCGGACGCCTGTTGGTCAAAACCCTGCCGGACGGGGTCAAGGTCAGCTATCAATACGACCGCCTCGGTCGTTTGACCGGCGTCGATGACGGCCAGAACCATCCACTGGCCTTCGAGTACGACCGTCAGGATCGACTGATTACCGAGCATCAGGGCTGGGGCACCCTGCGTTACAGCTACGACGCCTGCGGTCAGCTCAAACGCCTGCGCCTGCCGGACAACAGCAAGCTCGATTACCACTACGCCAAGGGCGGCGCGCTGACCGGCATCGACCTCAACGGCGCGCAACTGACCACGCATGTCTTTCAGTCCGGGCGTGAACAACAACGCCAGCAAGGCCTGCTGCTCAGCGAATATTCCTACGACGATCAGGGCCGATTGCTCGCCCACGCAGTAGGCCATTCCCACGATGCGCTGTACCGCCGCGACTATGCCTACAGCGCCAACGGCAATCTGGAACACATCGCCGACACCCGCCACGGCCAGCGCACCTACGCCTACGACGCCCTCGACCGGCTGATCCGCGTGCGCCACTCGCGCGACGAACTGCCGGAATCCTTTGCCCACGACCCGGCCGGCAACCTGCTGATGCAGGACCGCCCCGGCCCCAGTCAGATCACGGGCAATCGCCTGCTGATGCAGGGTGACCGGCATTACGACTACGACGCCTTCGGCAACCTGATCCGCGAACGCCGTGGCACCGCGCAAAAACTCGTCAGCGAATACCGCTACGACAGCCAGCACCGCCTGATCGGCCTGACCCGACCGGACGGCCAAACCGCCTCCTACCAGTACGACGCCTTCGGCCGGCGTATCCGCAAAACCGTCAATGGCCAGATAACCGAATTCTTCTGGCAGGGCGACAACCTCGTCGCCGAAAGCAGCCCGAGCGAATACCGCAGCTACGTCTACGAACCCGGCACCTTCCGCCCGCTGGCACTGCTCGACGGCAAAGGCCCGAAAAAGGCCTGCCCGTTCTATTACCAACTCGACCACCTCGGCACGCCGCAGGAGCTGACCGATTACAGCGGCGAGATTGTCTGGGCTGCGCAGTACGACGCCTACGGCAAGGTCGCCGCGCTGAGCCTGGCAGCGGTGGAATACCTCGATCAGCCGCTGCGGTTTCAGGGGCAGTATTTCGATGCGGAGAGTGGGCTGCATTACAACCGGCACCGGTATTACGACCCGCGGTTGGGGCGGTATTTGACGCCGGATCCGATCAAGTTGGCTGGGGGGTTGAACCAGTACCAGTACACGCCGAATCCGACGGGGTGGGTGGATCCGTTGGGGTTGGCTTGTAATCCATGTCCGGGAGCAATACAAGCTGATGGGCCCTATAGTGAGATAGTTCCGGGTGGTGGACTGAGAGCAAATGATTCTCGGGGCGGGCATGTTTACAAAAAACATGTTGAACGCTCTGAGGCGCAGTTAAGAGATAGGTTAAAAGCAGAGCCAAACATACCCATTGCCTCCACATTTCTCACTAGGACCGAAGCCGAATCCGCCATATCACGCGTGATCAAAAACAATCAGAACAAGATAGATAGCTTTCTCAAAGGTAAAGGAAAAAAGTTTGTTATCAATGAACCTACAACTGCCCCGGCAGGCGTAGGTGTTATTCGGCAGAGCGGAAAATTGGAACCGCTATTCAGCATTAGATTGATAATCCAGCGTGAAGAAAAAACACCACTCGGCTATTTTATTTTGACAGGATTCGTAAATGACAAATGATGACCTCCCTGAGCTTTTCCAATTCCTCGGCGCATATTTTCATGAAGATTGGATGTGTGAGTCCGCACTGGCAGACGATATTATCAAGTCGTTCATAGCAGATTCCGAGAAGGCGACACTACTCAATGTAGTAAAAGAAATTGAAGCATTATTGGCATTAAACCTTACGGAAAATGACTTACGAAACTTTCTACTGAAAGAAATAGGGTGTTGTTATTGCTACTGGCACGAATGGCCAAATGGGAACGAATGGCTGGAGCACGTTAAGTTTTTACTGGAAAAACAGGACTAACCGTTTGATCGTCAGCTTCTGTAGGTCCATTCCGACTAAAAAACTTTCGAATCACCACTAATTTCTCAAGGGCCTGAAAAACACAGGCCCAGTAGTGGTCGGTTCAGGTCATCAACAGACGTGACCTGAAAGGCATCTGTTCACTGCTCATCCTCATCCTCTTCATACTCCATATCCGCCTCATCCGAATCATTCAACGGCACCGTCGCATCATCCATCAACGACCCCGGATCCTCATTCCCCGGATCATTGATAAACGGCAGTCCGCTCGGGCCTTTTTCTTCCTTGCCTTCGGTTTCGGGAGTCATGGCATACCTCATCATTTCGGGGGAGTGTATGAAGTTCGAAAAGTCCTACGGCCAATCGTTCCTGAGTCTGACCGGCAAAAACGAAAAACCCGGCACGAGGCCGGGTTTCTGCTGAACCACTTATCAATGATGGCGGTTTTTATGTTTGTTCTTGTGCTTGTGGCCGCCACCCGAGTGCGACCCACCATCGTCACCCAGGTTATTGCCGACCGCACCACCCGCCGCGCCGCCCAATCCTGCACCGACCGCCGAACCGGTTGATCCGCCCAAGCTATTGCCGACCACTGAGCCACCTGCGGCGCCGAGGCCACCGCCAATGGCGGCTTCGGTGCGATTATGTTTATTCGCCCCGACCGCACTGCCAGCCGCGCCACCCACCCCGGCACCGACCGCCGCGCCGGTGCTACCGCCCAACTGTCCGCCGACCACGTTGCCCAGCACGCCGCCGAGTCCACCTCCGACGGCTGCCGAGCCATCTCCGGCAGCCATTGCGCCTTGCGCCACCAGCAATCCGAAAAACAGTGCAGATAATGACAATCGCATATGAACCTCACAGTTCCCGAATCGGGACAGTCCGCCCAAACAAGGGCCTATGTGAGATTGGAGGCACCTTTGGGAAAAACGTTCAGCAACGAAAAAGCCCGGCATCGAGCCGGGCTGTTTCTGCGAGACGATCAGTCTCAGTGACGCTTGTGGCCTTTGGACAGGTTGCTGCCGACTGCGCCGCCGGCTGCACCGCCGAGGCCAGCACCAATGGTCGCGCCGGTCTTGCCGCCGAGGCTGTTGCCAATCACCGAACCGCCCGCCGCACCGACACCACCGCCGATGGCCGCTTTGGTACGGCTTCCCTTGCGCGCCGCCAGTGCGCTGCCCGCCGCGCCCGCGACGCCGGCACCCACTGCGGCACCGGTGCTGCCGCCCATTTTCTGACCGAGCACATTACCCAACGCGCCACCCAGACCACCGCCCAGCGCAGCCGTGCCATCGCCGGCAGCCAATGCACCTTGAGCAACCAGAAGCCCTAGAACCAGAGCAGGCAGAGTTAAACGCATGACAAAAACCTCAAAAAATGGGATGACAAAATGGGCCCGGATTTAATGCGCTCGGCGCACAAAAGTCCAGACGCAAGCACAGGCTCGCGCGCACTCGGCGCCGATTGGACAGCGATTCTGCGAAAGGTTTTATGACAGGCAAAAAAAAGCCCGCTGGGGAGACGGGCTGGAGACTTGCTTTCTAACGGATGGCTTCACCCTACTTTGCCCGACGTGAAAAGTTTGTGAAAAAAAACCAGCAACAGCTCGATCACCTGTAGGACGCTTCCCAATCCATTCGTCAGACACAAAAAACCCCGCTCAAAGACGGGGTTGTTCGCCAAATGCTTACTTTCTGGCTCTCACGGTAACCTTGGGCAGAAATTTCGCTTTCGGTCCCTTCGGTGGCGTCGATTTGATCTTGCCGGTCAGCACTGGATCCTCACCAAAGCCTGCCTGGTATTCGGTCTGGCCGCACCGCACGCAATTGTTGAAGGAAAATTCAGCGCCATCGTCTTCGATATACGGATCAGTCATACCTTAGCCTCTTCGCCACAGGTCGACACCGGCAAAACCTTTCTGCCTGAAAAATATCGACCTCCCAGGCTTTTGAGACTAGTCGGTCATTCCTGGACTTGTTATTCAGATCCGCTGATGCCCGACGAATGGCCTAGGAAAATTAAACACTGACATGGGCCATTGGTCCCACAGGGCTAAAGAATTCCACCGACAGGCCGTTGCCCTTTTTCACACAAATGAATCTCAAGGAGAGAACATGCAAATCAACGGATTTTCAAACCTGCCCGTCGTAAAGCTCACGGACGAACAAATCGCAGCCGGTAAAGCCGGGGCGGAAAAACTCAAGGACAAGATCGCTTCCGGTGAAATAACCATCAAACAACCAGGTCCGGATACGCCGGTTCTACAGCCTGGCGTCATTTACCATCCGAGCCAGCCGGTGCAGCCGGGGCAACCCTCCGACACGCCTGCGCTTGTCGCTATCGACACACCGCTGACCTATGACAATAAAGGGCTGGTGACCCTCAAGCCGCAGGGCTGAGCGCCAACCAAAACAGCCCATTCGATTCTGAATGGGCTCACAGGCCTGATAGCAAATCAGCGCAACTTCACCGCCGTGCCGGTCGCAAATACCACAACCATTCCGCCTTTGCCGCCAGGCATGCTGATCTCGAAATCCACCCCGACCACCGCATCTGCCTGCAGAGCCTGGGCACGCTCGCGGAGTTCTTCCGTCGCCTGAACGCGAGCTTCCTTCAAAGCCCGCTCCAGGGTCTGCGAACGGCCACCGAAAAAGTCGCGCATACCGGCGAACATATCGCGAATCACATTGACGCCCTGCACCGATTCCGCGCTGACGATGTCCAGGTACGCAGTGATCTGACGGCCTTCAATCGCGTGAGTGGTGGAAATGATCATGGCATGTCGTCCCTTTACTGAAAAATAAGCCCGCAATTGTAATCGGTCACCGCAGACATCACTGCGCAGCCAATAAAATCCAGACGCCAGAAACCACAAAACCCCTGACTTCTTTCGAAATCAGGGGTTTGTGTTTACTGAATGTGGCGGTGAAGGAGAGATTCGAAACTACCCGTTTTCGATTTTCCGAACCACCCCCCCCGGTTTATAAGGGCTGCAGCCTGGTGGCCCGTCCAGAATCTGTCCCATCTCAGTCCCATGACTGTCCCATAGCAAAAACGCGTCAGGGCGCAGAAACGGCCGCAGCTCGCTTTTTAGCTTTTTATGTTGAGCCATGGGGAAAAGGTAATATTGGTAATGTTTAACCGCAAAGCCGCTGGAGGCCTTTAAATCCGGGACCTTGAGGCGATTCAAAAAAGGTAATAATTAGGTAAGGATTAGTCAGAATATTACTTTTAAGCTTGGTAATTCTCTGTAAGGCTCAAACCCAATAAAACCGGGCACTTCAGAAAAATATTACCTGCAACATTACCTAAAATTACCTTCTGAGGTAATGACTGAAAGCCAAGCCCTGCAGGGGCTGCAGTCCATTTCTATTCTTACATTACCAAAATTACCCTTCTCCCAGCCCTCAACCGAAATCGGCTACGTGATGGATTGGACCATAGCCTTCTGCGCCTTCGGCCAAGCATCACCCCAGCACGACGTCAAATTAAACACATTTTCTCTGGAGAAACGACAACAACTGTGTTTATGTACAGTATTGAGGCTGTTTTTGATTACCTACAGGGGAACCTCCACGATGCAGATTTTCTAAAGAAGGTCATCGTCACGGAGGGATAACACCCTCCCCTCCTAAAAATAGGGACCTGTGTCTTCTCTGAGAGCGCCTAGCACAGCACGCCAGACACGCTCGTCGTATAAATGTCCAAAAATGTCAACACCTCAATTGAAACTGTTATCATCAACTAGGCAAAATGACCGGCAAGATCCAGCTAAGACTCCTTGCCGAACCCAGATCTAAAAGCTTCCACTGCGAGATTCCAACCGGCAAATGATAAACCTCACACCTTTTGTTACCCAAGATCGTGCACCTGGCGATTTACAAGATGCGGTTGTGGAGCTAGGACGCTTAGATGCGGCCCTTCACGCGAACATCCCCAAACCCTTAAAGCGCCCCATGACGGTGCTGTTGAGGGCTGTGAATTCGTTTTACAGCAATAGAATCGAAGGTAACCCGACGCACCCAGCAGACATTCTGCATGCGCAGGAGGAAGCTGAAACAAGAGAGCTGAGCGACGAGCTTTTAGAAATTAAGCGTCATATTGAAGTCCAAAAACACTTAGCACTCAATGTTGTTGATAAATTAGAGATCTGCAAAGAAAATTACTTATTAGGCATTCACAAAGAGTTTTACGAGGGCGTTCCTGATAAATTTCTAGACATCAAACGAAACAGCAACGGCGAAATAGTTAAGTTGATACCAGGCCAATTTCGAACCGTCGACGTCAAAGTTGGAAAACATGTTCCACCGCCTGCCGAACAACTTTCATCATATATGACGTGGTTTGAGAACTCGTTCCGCTTGGACAGACTCTATGGAATAACGCCTATATTAGCTGCTGCGGGCGCGCATCATCGTCTGATGTGGATCCATCCATTTCTCGATGGAAACGGTCGAGTAGGCCGATTATTTACTGACCAATACCTCCGATGCTCAGGCCTAGGTGGCTATGGTCTGTGGTCTATGAGTAGAGGGTTTGGTCGAGATGTCGAATCCTACTACGAAGCTCTGTCAGGTGCAGATCAACCCCGAAAAGGAGACTTAGATGGGCGAGGTATACTATCTGACAGCGGACTACTAAAGTTCACACGGTATTTTATAGAAACGGCACTCGACCAAGTAAATTATTTTAGTTCCTTGCTTGAACCTCACAAGCTTAACCAACGAATCGATATATATTTCGAGATGAGAAAGAGAGGTGCACTCATCACAAGTAGAGGCGAAGCATTAGCTCCGCTAAGAATCGAAGCGCGAGAAGTTTACAAAACGCTACTTTATCACGGGGATCAATCACGAGCAGAAATACAAGCGCTTTTGCAGGTTGGCGAACGAACAACCAGAACAATTCTGGCTCAGATGGCTGAAGAAAGACTTATTAGTTCGGATCCTAAAAAACCAATTTCCTTAAGTCTATCTCCAAACTCGATTGAGCTTTTGTTCCCCCATCTCTGGTAATTTGAAATTATCTCAATACTTCCCCTTTTCCTAGCAACAGCTAGGCAAAAGGGGGGGCGCTTCTCGCAATACACCTAATTTTAACGACCGATTTGGGCCGATTGCAGCCAAATGGATCCGCCCTTCTCGTTGATCACCTGTGAAATGCGCTAAATGCTATGAAAGCCAAGCGTGCTGGGCTTTTGAATCAATTAAATACCTCTCCTGAAAGGCCCAGCCCTGAACTGGAAATTGCTACGTGATTGCAAAAAAAATAAGGCCCTGAAGCCTGGCGGACTAGATTTCCGAACACCGGGTTAGACCGGCATACCAGAACAGATCGAGTGCAGTCTTGTGAAAGCCTTGCGAAGACTGAGAGCCGACTGCAGCGCTCAATGGCCGGGCGGTGTAGCTGTATCGCTCGGGCTCGCTAAAACCGTCCAGAGCCCACCGCCCCAGATCGATCACAAAAATGAAAAATCGCTCAATCGATAGTTTTTAGCATGTCGCCCAGTAAAACCGGGTGCCCCAGTTGGTGACTGCTCTACGCCAGGAATGCCCTTGATATGCAACATGGCTGCATTTTTCTTCCAACATTTGCAAAACATGAAATGCGGAAGCATCCGTGGAGGCCCAAGGTAGGCTTAGGCTTTAGGGTGGATTGCACTACTTTCGAATTTGCACAAAAGAAGGACGTAAGGCCCGTTGGCGGGAGGGGGATAAGTGCTTTTCCAGCTCATTTTTTGTTGCGGAGGGCAAATTTCAGATGCCGGAGGACTGATCTGCTATATAGAGTGAAACTCTAGAAAAGCGGGTGCCACATCCGGCTCTCTTTTTGATGAATCGATAGGAATTAGGAGATTCTTTATGTCCGAGTTGTTAGGCAACAGCCCAGCTGCGCGCGAATGGACAGCCGACGCAATCCAACGGCATTCCTCGGATGCTTATGGGGAAATCTCACCGGCGGTTATCTGGATCGATGATCGAGATGAGAATGGCGAACTATTGGTGCCTCTCGACCCTTCTGAATTAGTCGCAACAATCAACAGCGGACCTTATCCGCTCACAGAAGGTCACGATCCTGGAAAACCTCAGGGACGGGTTTTGGAGAGCCGAGAGTTTGTAAGTAATGATGGACGAAAATTCGTCGCCGCCGTAATTGGTTCTTACGCCGGCGGGAATGTGCTGTCATTCACAGCACTAGCATTGGACGTATACGAGTCAGTACCTTCGCCGGAACAGCTGCATGCACTGCCGGAGAATGTAAGCATTCAACTTGGCACTGACCCAAGAGAATTCGATGATACGTGGGTGGATGAAGTTATCAACGATGCTCCATTTCAGGTAAAACGCATCGAGTTATCGCATAATGCAGCCACCTCCGTTCAAGAACTAATTATAACGGCCTTACCTCTTGTATGCCTCTTGTGGAATCCCTACGTAAAGGCTATTGGAACTGAAGCAGGCAAAGCAACTTTTTCTGCAATCAACAAATGGTTACACAACTCGATTGGCAGATTGTCTGACAGACGCAATCCTATTCTTGCCATTCAATCTTTTTACGGAGGCTGCGATCTATCTTTTCTATTACGAGGAAAAGACGTACAACATCATTATATCGCACACAGCTCACTAAGCACCGCATCGGCCCAAGCCGCACACTTAGTTAACAAACTTAAAGCAAGAGGAATCCCGGCCAAAGAGCTCTTATATGAATTTGATAAGGAAGCATCGAGATGGTATCCATCTCACGCGATTCTAGAAGACGGCAGGATTATTACAGATAACACAACTCTTATCGCAATCGAACAACTTCCAAAAGAGTTGAGCCTTGGTGTGAGCCGTGGTCCGGTTTCACCAATAGTCTAGAACTATTGCTGACCAATCGTTCTAGGTATATTTAAAGGGTAATGGATTTTAGCTTAAGGTTAAGTTTCAACGCTTCTGCAGCTTTTGTCGTGAACGCTGCCACATCCGCTGGACTTGGCGTTGGTCCTGGTACGTGGGTGTGAGCAGCTAGCTGTGTATTCATTTGCTGCAGCAAGTCGAGCATTTCGCACACGACCTGAAACAGGTTCACGCCTTCAGACCCGATCCAGTTTTTTGGCGCTTGTATACGCTGACTGACGCCGGCCAAGCTTTTGCGCAACCCTTCGATCCGCTCCTGCATGTCACCGCCTACCGTGGCGTTGTGCTTTTGGCCCACGACTACGTTCAGATCCCGACCGGTCGCCTGGTGCAGGTCATCGACAGCTGCCAGGCTCGCAGATCCGCCCGACAACAGCTTGAGCGCGCCCAGCGCTTCGATCTTCTTGATGCCACCCACTGACTCAGTCGAATGGTCGTCCACCGTCCTGATGTGATTCTGGAAGGCCTCGGTGTTGTCCAGGGCTTCAACCTCGCGCTCGATCGCCTTGTCCTGAATCTTGCCATCGGTTTGGCGCAGCCAGTTGCCGTCCGCGTCGACGCGCTGCTGGCAGGCTTCGCTGTGCTGCCACACCTGATCACCCTTTGGCACCCGTGGAAGGCTCAGGCCGTGCGGCAGGATCTGCGTGATGAACGGCTTGGTCGGCATGCCATAAGCGAAGCTGACCACAACAGTGGTGCCCTCCTCCGGAAAGCCGAACATGCCCGCCTCTTGCCCGCCCATCGGCGCCGGCAGCGGCAAGCTGGTCAGGATCGGCAGCGCCGGATCCGGCTCGCCATCGGGTAACAGCACCTCGACGTCGACGCCGAAGCGCGGTCGAAATTCATCGCACAGCCCAGGCGCTGCCGGCGCGTCCGGAACAGCCACCACACGGCCAAAACGTGGCAGGTGATAGCCACCGGTCAACTCTGGGAATTGGCGCGCTACTGCGCGTTGGATTGCGTCTTCCATCGGATAGCCATCTGATTGCCGGCGAGGGTCACACTGGTGATCCGCTCGCCTTGGTTTATTGATGCGCCTGGGCGCAGACCTGGTAGGGCCGCGATCATCGCGCTTTGATTGCCCTGGTAGCCGTCGAACAGTTCAGCCGGCAGCTGCAGCGGCGATCGAGCGCCGAAGAAGCTGTCAGCCCAACTGCCGACAAACACCTCTCCATCACCCTGCTGCTGCCAAACGAAGTCAGCGATGCCGAACACGCTGGCCATGCTCTGCATCGCCTGGTAACCGGTGGCCAAGCTGTAGAAGTACGGGACCTTCACCTGGGCATAAGGCCGATCGGGCACACGAAAGCGCAGCCCGGTCTTGTTGCTGATCTCCTCGAGCACGGCCTGCAGGTGAACATGGCGCAGGTTCATCGGCAGCGGCTGGGCGAGAATTGCGGCGACTTCCCTGCAGAACAGCACCTGCTCGGTACTGTTCACGGCGGTCGACGTTTCCACGTAGCCGATAAAGTGGCGCTGCAGCACGCTCTCGTTGTAGCCGACATCCAGTGTCACCAGCCCCTTCAACGTGCCAGCGGCTTGGACGGTGAACGTGGCGCGGCCGGGGCCGGCCAGCTCCAGGCGAATGTCGTCTTTGACGACCGGATAGACCACGCCGCCGATCGTCAGCACCTTGTGTAGTTTCATGCTCATGGGACACCGCCCAGGTAGTTATCCAGCTTCTTCAACGTGGCCTCGAAACCAGTGAGCGCAGCGCCGGTACCGGAACCATCACCGCCCGCTCCAGCATCGGCGCCGGCCACACCGCTACCCGGTGCAGATTGTTTGGTGACGCCATTGGTCGCTCGGCGTTGTTCGACCTTCTCAGGGTTCGATTGCTTCTCGGTCAGGGTGAACTGGACGGACCAGGCCGCGAGCGTGTCATCCTCACGGGCGCTCACGCCTTCGGTGAATTGCACCTGGCGAATGCCAAAGGCGGCTGCCGTGTCGTTGACGATTCGATAGGTCTTGAGTTGCCCGCCGCCGGCGGTGCCTTCGGCCAGGCGCATCAGCGTTTTGAGCTGTGCCTGGTCGACAAAGGCAATCTGCATGGCCACGGTCAGCGTCTTGGGTTTGAAGCCGCTGTGCGCCTTCTCGCTGCTGCTGGTCTGGCCCGACAGATCGTCGCTCTCGATCCGCAGGTTGGCGGTGACCTTCATTCTTTTGCCCAGCACTTGCTGGCCATCGAGCAGCAGCGTCATAGGCCCACCAGTTCGCGAACAAAGCTCAGTCCGGACAGCGATCCGACCAGCATCACACCGGACGACAGCACCCACTCATGCCCAGGCGCGTCATCGCGCAGCAGTTGCTTGCGCAGCTCGTCCGGCGTACCAGGACCGAGCAGACGTGCCCGCATGGTGACGTCCGCATCACCGCCGGCGAGCAGTGCCTTAAGGTCGTTCAGTTGCTGATCACGGCCCTGTTGCTGCGCCGCCTTGCGAGTGGCCAGCGCCGCCAGATCGGCCAGCGGCGAACTGTCCGCCGCGTAGCTTTCGAGTGCGGCCAACTGACCGGACATGGCTTGCTTGGTTGCCTTCAGCACGGTGCAGCGCTCCAGCGGCAGGCTTTGCCAGCGCGGCAACGGTCCGGCGCTCGGCATCACCCACTTTTCCGCCTCGAGCGTGGACAAATGCTGTGCCCGTCTCTCAGCGCGCACCAGGTCCGGAACAGGCAGCAAGGCATTGAACCGTTTCAAGGTGCTGGCCAACTGGCCGAAGTTGGTCGACAGGAACAGGATCGACAACGCGTATTGCGCTGTCGTCGGCCGTGCCTGGTCGGCGTTGTCCGTGAGCTTGTCAGCCATCACCTGCAGCAGGTTCGGCGCCGAAAGGAAACGCTGGTTGCCGGTGCCCTGCCCTATGCCGGACTGAAACGGTGTCACGGTGATGCAGGCCGGCACTTCGCCCAGTTGACCGGCCATGGCCGATCGCCCGGCCGCGATCACGCTTTCGGCTGCGACACCGACCGGCCCCGGGTTGGTGGTGGCGAGTCCCGTCAGTCCGGCCAACCGTTGCGCGGTGCTGGCCAGCTCGCCGCCGGCCAGATCCTTGGCGGCTGTCAGTTCGTCCATCCACTGAGTGGACTGCGCCGGCCAGCGCATCGTCACCGGTGCCCAAGTCACGGCTGCAGCTCCGACCAGGTAACCGCCTCGATCGCATCGATATCATCCGCAGACAGGGCCTGATCCAATCGTTGCTTGAGTGCGTGTGCTTTCTGCAGCTGCTGCAGCTTGAGCGTCGTGAAATCATCCAGCACCTGACGCAGTTGTTTCGGGGTGTGCGTCCGATAGGCCTTGAGCCCTTCACCGTCGCGGCAGGGATAGACGACGTCAGCAGGCCCGATCGCGCTGACCAGGTTGATCTGATCGTAGAGCGCGGACTGATAGGCATGCGGTGTCCCCAGCGCTTTGGACGTGAAACCGCTAAGGATCTGCGTTTCGCAGGCCTGATTCACTTCCAAAGTTTTGGCCGCATGACGCGTCACCAGGACGGTCGGAATATCATCGACCCACTGCCCCTCCCGCCAGATCTGGTGCGCACCTGGCACCAACAGCGTGTAGCCGGCCGGCAGGGCGTCAAACCGGCTGAGAACCCGGGGTTCGCGGGTTTTGGTGTTGTAGGCCGTCATGTTTTCGAGGTTGTCGGTAAGCGTCCACTGCGCACCGGTCCAGAATGCCGCTTTGCCTGCAGGGATCGCCGGCGGCGCCTTGGCCACGCAGCCGGCGGGAATCAGCCACACGTCTTTTTCCAGTGGGCTAGGGTCGACCTCGACAGGTCCGACGTAGAAGCCGAGGCGATCGGTCTGGTAGTAAGTTTTCGTGGTCATGGCCGGTCTCAGTAGCGAATGCAGAAAAGCAAGGCGACGTTGCGGGGACGGGTCTCCGTGCCACCCGCGTTGGCGGTGATGGTGTGCAAATTCACCGCTTCACCGACCGAACTGGCCACCGCCAGGTTCTGCCCGATCACGTTGCCGCCCTGGGACGATGTGTTGCCAGGAACAGCACTCCCATTCGCCTTGGCGAGCGTGGTGTGGGAGTGCTTTGCGAAAAGCGAGTCTTGGAACGACGCAAACCCCCGGTTGGTGTCGATGCCCCGGGTATCGTCCCAGCCACGCAGGAACTCACCGCGCAGATCCGGCAGGTTGAATGTCGCCACACCATCACCGGCGCCGAAGGTGGTGCCGACCCGCGCAAACAACGCGCTGTAGGCCGTGCGGGATACGGCGGCGCCGTTGCACTTAAGCCAGCCGGTGGGCGGCGTGATCATCGCGAAGGTCGCCACTTGCCCTGTTTCGGCGCTGACCATCTCAGCCTTCAGACTTTGCAACGCCTTGGTGGTCGCAAGGATCTCGCTGCTGTTGCTGGCCGGATCGTCGCTTTTGGCGTTTGGCAGGTTGCCCAGGTCGACGTCGTCTTTGGTCGTTGCGCGAGCGCGCAGATTTTTGTAGTCACCGTTGCGAGCAGCGAAGTGCGCGACCAGGGCGCCGTCGATCGCTTCCACGGTTCGGCGGTCGGTGAATGCGTTGGCCGAGGCCAGATCGGCGATCGCCACGCAGTAATGCTGCACACCCGCGCTGTCGCGGTAGTCCGGCCGATTGGCGCTGAACACCACGCTCCAGCTGGCGACCACATCGCTCAGTTCTCGCTGCAGCGCAATGTCCAACCACGCGGTGGTGGGGAACGCCGCCGGCACGACGGCCAGAGCGGTGTTGCGCACGACACGAATGCCCTCGATGTAGGCCATTCCAGGCTTGAGCTGATAGGCGCTGCCGACCTTCTCCAGCTGCAGCGAGTTGCCAAAGAAACAGGCGCGGCCGTAGGTGTCGCGATTGCTCAGGCGTTCACGCTCATCGATGCCAGCCAGGCGCACGGTGAAATCATGCTGCCAGGTGCTGGCATCAATGGTGATGCCGGTCAGCTCCTGGGCGCCGTCGAATGCCACCAGAAAGTTGCGCGTCAGGTTATTGCCGACCTGCAGCGGCGGAATGTTGCGGCGCTTGATCTGCAGCGGTACGTAGGCCACGGCAAACAACACGCCCTCGGCCGTCTCCAGGCCGATCCAGTTGAAATCCCAATCGCCAATATCAGAGCCGATCTGCGAGCTGTAGACGACCTGGTTCGGGTTCACGAACCCGGCGTTTTCTTTCGGAATGTTGTAGACGTGCATGATCTGCGCGGCGACAGGCTTCGCTGCCGCGCGATCGACCGGACCGCTGGCATCGAGTCCGGGAACGTTGGCAAAGATGAAGCGCACTACGTCCAAGCCCACTTTGGCGGCGTGTTTCTGCGCAATCAGGCTTTCGCCTGCAAGGGTAATGCTGGCTCCCATTCGTGGGTTCCTAAAGAGTGGCGACCAGCGTTTGCTGATCGTCGTTGAAGTGGACCAGCGCAACCCCAAGGGTGACCGGCGTCAGGGTTACAAAGTCGTAGCGCCGGCATGTGCGGCCGTACTGTTGAATCAACACGCGCAGCAGTTCGGGGTTCTTCGCCAGTTGGGAATCGGTGAAACGCAGCAGAACCACGTCCCAGTCCCGATCGGGCATGCGCTCCTCGATCTCGACGTAACCCACGCCCAGGCGCTGCAGGATGCGTTTCATCCCGGCGGTGCTGCCGGCATCGACCGCGTTGATAAAGGCGAACTTCACGCGCAGGCGGTACAAGCTTTCCGGCTCGTCCTTGAAGCGGGTGATATCGCGCTGCCAGGCCAGCAGATCGAGCATGACCAGGTGACAGCTTTCGGCGTCCATCTGCAGCAGCGGCCAGCGCAACCATTCCTCGACCTTTTCCCACCACGACTGCGCGGCCTGCTTAAGCTTGGTCAGCTCGGTGCCGGCGAGCCAAAATTTCAGCTCGAGCTTAATCACCGAACACCGCCTGCAGACTGCGGATCCGGGGAATGTTCAGCTCGGACAGAATGTCGACGTTGTCGAAGTCCAGCGACTCGATGCCAGGGAACTGCAGGTGCAGCTCTTCGCCCAAGCGGCTGAAGGAAAACCGCGACTGCGGAAAGGTCAGCGTCGGCTGGTAATCGGTGGTGCTGCTCTCACGAAACGCGGCACGAATAAACAGTTCGATTTCTTCGAGCAGCGCCTGGCGCTTGTCGGTGGCCACCGTTGCGCGGGGCCAGATCGTTACACTCAAGTCGTGCAGAGTTTCGGGCATGGCCATGACCAGCATGTCGTCGCCGTGGCCATGATTGCCCTGGTCGCGGATATGCGAGTTGATCAGCTCCAGGTAAGCCGCCGCTGGCACGTCGGCATCGAACAGCACAAATGCATTGGCACTGCCGGGGCCACGCGGGGCGCCATGTTCGAAGTACACACCGTCAGGACGCACGCCGGGGAAGGCTGAGATCATCGCCCGGTAAACCGCATCGGTGTGCCACTGGTTGACCGCCGAGAACTGGTTGCGCACGCGCAGGCGCAGCTCGTCGTAGGGTTCCGGATCCGCCCCGGGCACGGTCAACCAACCGTCCTTGTTGATCACCTGGGCAATGCCCGCTACCGGAACCGGCAAGATCGCGTAATAACCCGGGGCCAGGTTAAATCCGGATCCGCTCTCGATCGCTTCGACAGGGATCTCCAGCTGCATCAGCCCGTCGCTAAAAACGCCGGCGGCGGTGGTGATCAACTGATACACATGGCCATTGATCGCCGCTGACTGGACGATGGTCCCCGCCGGCACGACCAGCGCGCCACCGGCGGCCGTGCGAGTGAACAGCAAAAAGCCCGAAGCCTTGCTGGCTCCTTTGCGTTCAACGTTCACTGCCCACGCGAGCATTTCCAGCCAGGCGCCGGTCGCTGTCTTGACGAAAAAGTTCGGCAGCACCGTCTCGACCAGAAAGGTCAGGATCCACATGACCGGCTTTGTCACCAGGGCAGTGATCACCCGCCAGAACGGCGAGTAGGCGCTGGTGTTACTCAGCTTGCTGCCTTGGGCCAACACCTCTTTTTCCCACGCCTGGCGCAGTGCCGCCTCGGTCGTCGGAATGCCGGCGTCGGAGAGTGCCTGCTTGAAGTCCACGTCGCTCAAAGGTTCACCTCGATACTTCCGAATTTCAGGGTGGTGGCCGTGACCAGGAACTGACCTGGCTGCAGCTGGGAGATCTGCGCGGTGCCAGGCACCAGTCGCTCGTCGTTCTCCACCAACAATTCCATCTGCTGAATGCAGTCACGCTGGCGCAGCCGATCGCGCTCGGCCACCAGGGTGACCAGCAGCCCGCTGTCACGGATCATGTGTGCGATGTCTTGAGCGATGCAGGCACGGTCGTCGACCAGGTTGGGCTGCTGCGACAGATCCAATGCCAGGTCGTTGTCGATGATCAACAGGTCGATGTATACGCTCATCCCCCCACCGCCATCGAGACCATGTTTTCCAGCTCCAGCGGCGTCATCGGCTTGCTGGTGTGAATGTTCACGTTTTCCACGGTGTTGCCCTTGTTCTGGCTGTTGCTGTTGTTCTGAATGCTGGTCAGCAGTCCGCCTGGCGGCACGGCGTTCGGACGCATAGGCGACAGTCCACCGGCGCTGCCGGCGTTCATGCGCTGGCGTGCTTGCTCGGCCTGCTCGGCAAGTGAAGGTGTGGTGACCAGGGGCGGTGCCTTTCCGGCCACATTCGAAGCCATGACCATATCTGGGACTTTGGGTAGCTCCGGGGCCTTGGGCAAATCGCCAAAGCTTGCATCGATCTCAACACCGGGGATCTTGTTGATCAGCTCGATCAGTCCGTTGATGGCGCTACGGAAAATCGACACGATGCCGTCCCAGGCAGCGGACGCCATGCCGGACCATCCGCCGATCGAGCCGAACCAGTCAGACAGCGCCTGCAATTGGGCGGAGATCCACTGAAACGCGGCGGTGTTCATCAATGCGCCAGTCCATTCATCCCAGTAGACGATCGCAGCGATGATCACCGCGCCCAGGGCCATGATGCCCAGGACAATCAGCATCACCGGGTTGGCCGACATGGCGGCGTTGACCAGCCAGATCGCGCCCTGCCAAAGCAGCATTCCAACCCTGACGATGCCCATCCAGGTGTACATGGCGACCAGACCAACCACGAAGGCGGCGACCATGACGGTGTGGAACAGGAACATGGCGATCGACTTGTAACCCTGCCAGTTCAGCAGCTTCCAGACCGTGAGCGCGCCCAGCCAGGCCATCTTGCTGATGCCGACCACCAGCGTGACGGCTGACATCGCAGCGACCAGGCCGAGGATTACCAGGACTGTGATGCCGATCACCCGCGTGATGTTGGGGAAAATCTGCGTCCAGCGCGTCAGCGTGCCGGCGATGCCCACCAGTTTGTCCATCAGCGGTGTCAGCATCGGAATCAGCGCCTGTCCGAAAGACGTGCGCAGCGCCTCCACCGCAGCACCAAACTGTTGCCACGGATCGACCATGGACTTGGCCATCTTTTCGGCGTTTTCCAGCCCTCGGACCTTGCCCAACTGATCCAAACCGTTCTTGAATCGATCGGTGTCCTTGGCCAGAGCGTTGATTACACGGGCGCCCTCGCCGCCGAACGCTTCCGTCAGTTTGGTGCCGGCAGCCGCGCTGGTCAGATCGCCGAACTTGCCCTCGAGCTTGGCCAAGATGTCCGCCATGGGCATCAGCTGATCGTTCTGATCCGTGAACTTCATCTTGAGCTTTTCAGATGCGGCGCCGATGTTTTCGAAGAACGACTTGTACAAGCCGCCGGCATCGCCGCCTTCCATGGTGCTGCTCAGCGTGCCGATCACCGCAAACTGCTCGGCGATGTCGACGCCGGCGGTGTTGGCGATCTGCCCGACTTCCTTGAACGCATCCTTGAGCTGTGCGCCGTCCGTGCGGAACAGCTGCGCGGCCAATGCTGTCTGGCCGCCCAGCTTTTCGACCCACTGGCTTTTGCCCATGGTGTCGGCCGATGTCTTGAACAGGTTGTACATGGTGCCGACGTAGGCCCCCATGGTCTCGGCGTCGGACTTGGTGGCCTTGGCCAGCAGGTTGCTGGTGTTGGTGAACGTGGCCAGTTGGTCGCCGGCCAAACCCTTGATCGCACCTGAAATGCTGTAGGCCGAAGCCGCAAAGTCGCGAGCATTGGCCCCGTAGTTCACGGAGAACTCCAGGGCTTTCTGATTCAGCGACGTCAGCGCGTCCTCGGCGACACCAAGCGAGCGAACTTCACCCAAGGCGCGATTCATTTCCAGCGCTGGCTGCAGCGACTCGCTGATGCCTTTGGCGGCGCCGACCATCCCGCCCAAACCGAGCGCCATTTGCTTGATATTGGCTTCGCCCTTCTCGGCCAGGTCGGAAAAGCTGGTTTTGACCTTGCCCAGGGGCGCGCTGACCTTGTCGGTCAGGCTCAGGATGAAGGCCAAGCGGGCACTGCGGTCAGCCATGGGGTTTTATCCGTTCAGCGCGAAGGCGATGCCGTTAGCCACGGCAATCTCCATCCGTCTCCAGTGTTCGTCCTCCAGCCACTTGGCCACCCCCATGTTCTCGATGGTCGGTTCGGCACCAGGCAGCCAGCGATTGGTCAGGGCCAGAAACTGGCCCAGCCCGTCCTCTTTTAAGCCGTCAGCGTGCTCGAGGACTTTTTTACGACGATGCCCAGATCCGGCGAGTACTCCTCAAGCAGCGCGCCTGCCAGTTCCATCACCGTCACCGGGTTGGCCAGGAACGGTTTCAGATCGGCTTTCTGATCGGGCTTGATGGTGCCCATCAGCAGGTTGGTTGCCGGGGACACCTTGTTCGCTTGAGTGGTGGCGTTGAAGTACTTGGTCACGTCCTGAGGCGTCAGGGTGAACACGAAGTCGGTGCCGCTGATTTCCAGGGTGATGTCGCGATTTACGTTGGTCATGGGTCTATCCGTTGAGGTTTGTTGAAGGAAATAGTCAAGGTTTCGCCGGCGTGCGTTGCACCACCGTGCGGATGTAGTCCTGCAGGCCGAGCACCATTCGCCGGGTTAAGGCGAGTTGGTCTCGGAGGGTGAAATAATCCGATCGAGCGTCTCTTGCGAGTTCGGCGGATCCAGCATCAGCCACGCCGCCGGCGCCGGAATGGGCGGCGACTGGGGCGGCTGGACAGGTGGCTTTGACGAGCAACCGGCGAGCGCCAAGAGCAACATCCCGCTGCAAAGCCTTGTTGAGGTCGAGCGCATTTTTCAGCTCCTGGGTGTGTTTCAAATCGTTGGCATCGCGAGCAGCGAGCATTTCGCCGCTGATGCGCGCCGCTTCGAGCAGGCCGTCGCGTTCGGTGCTGACCGTACCCAGCTCGCGCACGGCGTCATCGCGTTCGATACGGGCGTCGTCACGCTGATCGGCCACGTAATCGAACAGAACGTAGATCAGCAGACTGGCGAGCAGCAGCACGCCGGCCAGACGCATCGGTGCGATGGTCATTTGATGCAAATCCTCGCTTCGTCAATGCGGCGAGCGTGCAACCCGGGGACGAATCGCTTTCTGCCCTGGGCGTCGGTGACGTACGACCAGACCGGCGTTCGGCCATCCGGCGCCCAGGCCAACGCCTTGCAGCCGGCAGCGATATCGCCCGCGTTGATCAGCCCGACAGCGCGGCTCGCGCACGTGGCCGGCACGCTGACGTTGTGGCTGTGGCTACTCAAGGCGTCGAACGTGTTCTGCCCGATCGCCTGATTGGTCAGGCAATCGGCCAACGCCAATTGGCCCTTCTTGATCACCAGTTGCTCCACCTCGGCGCAACGCGCCGGCGACCAGTAGTCACCCACGATCACCGGATAAGGGCTGGTGTGCTTGGTGATGCCCAGGCAGACGGTGGGCAGACCCCGAGCAAGGGCGTCGGCATACACCGTGTTCTGGCCAGTGCCCTCCCACTTGCCGAGGAATGCGATAAAGGGCGCGCTGACCAGCACCAGGGTGCCGGCGGCAATCTTGTTGCGCAGGCTCATGGGAACAGGATCCGCAGCAAGGCCGGGCCGACCATTTGCGCAACGACGCCCAGGACTGTCAGGACCGCGAGCATCCGCGTGACCTTGGTACCGATGTCGGAAACGGTGGCGGTCAGCTCGCGCTGGCCATCGTTCAGATCCGAGAGCTGGACGGCCATGTGTTCGAACTCGCCTTCCAGTCGAGTGACACGCGTTGGTACGTTCGCGTGCCGGTCCTCCAGGTCACTGATGCGGTGTTCGAGCACTGCAAAACGACTTTCCAGATTGGCTTTCGGAGTGGCCCGAGAGTTCATCGGCGCAGCCCTTTTTCGACGGAAGATTGGCAAGGCACGCAGCGAGTGATGCCGCCCAGCGCCTGGCGCTTTTCCGGGATCGGTTTGTCACAGTCCTCGCAGTGAGTCCGGCTCGGTCCGGAAGGACGCTTGCAGGCGAGCTGAGCCTCGAGGGCCTTGTCACGCTGCAGCTGCTCAAGCGCCTGAGCGCGATCGAACCAGTCCACCATCAGCTCAACCCTTCAATTTCGGTCGAGTCGAGGTAAGGCACGCCGTTGATCTTCACAAAGTCCGGACTGGTGACGTCATAAGGAATCTTGTGAGTGTTCTTGGCGGCGCCCTTTGGATCGATGCTCAGCAGGCTGGAGATGCGCAACTTGCAACCGAAGGCTTCGATGCGCAGTTCCTCTTCGCCGGCCTTGGCGAAGAACACCGAGTCGAACAGGGGTAACTTGCGGAAACTGCCGGCAGTCTTCGCCGCCTCGATCAACAGGTTGAAGTTAGTGGTATCCAGCTCCATTTCGCCTGCGGCCGCCACGTCGCCGTCGACGTGCCCATTGGGCACGCCACGCGTCTGCGCCACGGCGGTGTTGTCGGTGATGTCCAGGGTGCAGGCTTCGACGTGAATGGTCAGATCGCCCACGCTGATATCGAAGTTCTTGCCGCCAATTTTTGCGGTCATGCAGGGTTACTCCGTGATGGAAAGATCGAGCGCAATGTTCGCGGTCAGGTCTTTCGGGCAGTTGAGGGGGCGAACGCTGATGTACACCTCGATCGCAGTTTTGCTCGTCCAATTCAGGACAATGGCGTCGTCTGCCGGTGTTTCGATTTCGCCGGGAAACACCTGGCCAGCGAAGGTCGTGGACTTGGCCATCGCACGCAGCGGAGTCATCAGAAAGGTTTTGTTACTGGCCATGCTGTTGGCGCTGCTGTTCAGGCGCCGATCACCCACACGACGGATCAACAGCGGACGAACACGGCGTGCGGCCTTGTCGACAATGCGCAGGTACTCGATCACCCGAAAATCGCTACCAGGGGTGTCGAGCATGTTGCCGTCGCCCCAATAAACGCCTTCGTAGTCCGCATAGGTCTGCGTGACCGAGAAGCGCGACTTGTCCAGCTCGGCGCGCACAGCCGAGGTGAGCGGCACACCCTCGGCGTCCACCGGCACAGGGCCTAGACCCAGCACGGCACCGGTGGCCACGCGCATCGGACTGTCGGCAATGCTGACTTCGGCAGTGGCCAAGCGGCCGGCCAACACACCCAAGTCATTGCCGTGCAACTGTGGAACGCAGAGAACGCGCGGCGCGGCCAGGCCTTCGGTGATTGCCTTCTGGACAGCGAGATATTGCGACCAGCTCATGCCTGCTTGAATGCCGGCAGACGACGCCATCACGAAAGCGCGGCGACCGTAGGTGTTGCTCAGTCCGATCGCGGCTTCATGCATGTCGCCCAGCTCATCGCCGCTCGAAACCGGCGCGCAGATCACGATCGCTTCGAAGGAGTAGTTCTGCTCCAGCGCGGTGGTCAGCGCGTCCTGCCAGGTCTTTTCCGCGACCAGGGGAATTGCCAGGCACGCCCAGCGATCACCGCCGTTCAAGCGTGCAGCGGTGACCTGGGTTTTCAGGTCGCTGGCTGGAATGCCCAGCATCACGTCCAGATCGCTGTCGGTGTTGAGTGCGATCACCTGGCCCTGACTTTTGGGGCCGGCGCCGATGAAAAGGAAATAGCGCTCCACCTCAGTGACAGCGCCCTGACTGAGATTGAGATTGTTGACGCTGACTTTACCGAGTGCCATGCAGTGCCTCGTTAGCGGGGTGAATTTAGGATTTGTTGCAGCACCAGGTTCACCAGCTCGCTGGTTTCTGATTCCGTGCCGGGGCCGAGGAACTGACGTTTTGGCAGGGTGATCTCCCAGCTTTGCGCACCAGATGACTCGGATTTTTCATCGTCCAGAAGGCGAATCAGCAGACCCGCCCTGGCGTAGTTCACATGCTGTTGAATCCACGCCACAGACGGGCGTGACAGGGATTTCTTCCCAGCCTGGCGGGTTTTGAACCCCAGCCGGCGCAGGCGCTTTGCCTGCTTTTCGGTTGCTGCCAAGCCTTTGGGAACCTTGTTCCATTGGCGCATCTGCGCGGCGGTACGGCGCTCGGACACGCCGTTGTGTTGCTGGGAGGCAACCCACCGGGTTAGCGCGTTGCGCCAGCCCAGCTCGGCCTCGTCCGCGTCCAACCGGGTAACCTCGAGCAGCTTGCCCAGGCCGGATTCCATTTTCTTTTTGCCCTTCGACGAGCCTTTGCGGGCCTCGAATGGGGAACCGTCCAAGTTCTGCTGGTCGCGGATCCGCTGGCGGCTTTTGCTGCGCACGCGCTTGCTGACGTTATTGAGCAAACGCCGGCGTAACTTGGGCGAGAGCTCCATTAGGGCGAGCTGTTTTTCCACGTCCAACATGCCGCGGATATCGCGCTCAAACGTGCTACGCGCCACGGCCAGTCACCTCGCCTTTTTCCGCGACCCACAGCTCGAACGGCTTGAACGCGTAGAACTTGCCGAAGGCTTGAATCTCGCCGTCGTCGGCCTCGGAGAGGTATTGCGGTTCGCTGAACTGCAGCTTGATGTCGACGTCGGCCAGATCGTTGTCGAGCATCGTCACGTCGAACACCGGCGCCGGCAGACCATCACGGTCATCGTCGTTCGCCTCCAGCCAGCTACCGACCAGCGCCATCAGGCGAGCCGGGTTGTCGGCAAAGCGCTCAAGCACGATCGTCGCGCCGTAGTTCATATCGCCCATGCGCATGCCGTCGATGTCGGGCTTCCAGATCAGCTCGAGGCTGACCTGGTCGGTCCAGCTGTCGAGCTGTTCCTGCTCCACCAGACGGCGCTCGATCAGGTAGGCGGTCAATGCGCGGAGCTTGATCACAGAAGCGCCGCCGTAATGCGGCCACGGCCCTGCAGCGAACGCACAGCCTGCTGGCTGAACTCAAGGAATGTTTCCTTGCGCTCGGGGGCTTCCTTGCCCAGGTTCTCCGCACTTTCGCGACGGATGATCGAGGCGAACTCCGGCAGCAAGCTGGCCTTCGCACGGCAATACACGGCGCGTTTGTACGTCTCAGCTTGAAAGGTGCGCTCCGGCAGGACGGTGGTGTCTGCAGATTCAACGCGTGACACTCCAGCGCCCTGCCAGCGCGCTTTTAAACTGGCCAGATCACTGTTGACCTGGGCCATGGCCGTAGCCAGGTTGATGACCAGCATCTCTACCAGGTGCTCCGCCGGCAGGCGGTAGCCCTTCTGAAACTCGGTCACGGAGAGGTCCGGCCAAAAGCCGTCGTTCTCGATCGCGTGTTCCACAAAGGTGGTGGGTTTCCCGGAAAAGCTCATTGCTGGCCGCTCGAATAGGGCGGGGAGCCTGTTTTCAGTGGGACGGTCCATAGATGGGCGGCTCACTTCCACAGGTCCCCGCTGGGGGGGTAGTCGGTTATTCGGAAGCCGGGTTAGCGGCCGCTTGTTTTTCCAAGGCCTTGCGGACTTTTTTGATTCGGGTGTCGTTGCCGGCTTTCGGGTACAGCTCGGTGGAGCGCTCCAAATGCTTGAGCGCGGTTTCCCACTGCTCAGCCTCCATAGCGCGCATACCAATCAACTTGTGGTATTTGCTAGGGATCTGCTCAGGCAGGTCCCATTCACCGTCAACACGGGGCAACAGGTCGGATAGGTAGGGTTCAGGGCTGCGGCCGGCGTTGTATTCGTCGTACGCCCAATCGGCGATGGCGTCCGCAACAAAGGTCTGGATGTCGCGGCGATTGAATCGCTCCGGCATCTTCTGGCCCTGCTCCATCAGAAAGTCGGCAAGCTCCAGTGCGTCTTCGAACTGGGCGGTATCGAACAGCCACACCATCACCTGCACCGCAACGCGATTGGTGAAGTTCAGCCCCGACTCGCAGTAGCGCTGCACGTATTCTTGGTACTTGGGCAGCAGCTCGTCGCGCTTGAGCAATTGGCGTCCTGCCAAAGCTCCCTTCATCGCGCTCAGGCGCGCCAGATCCTGATCTAACGACGCTTCCTGCAGCATCAGGTTCTTGCGAGCATTAGCCGGACTGCTCAGCGCATCGGCCGGGGTGTACGGCATTGCCGCGCTCGACTGCGCTGCCGCGACAGCCGTCACGCCCATGGCCAAGGTGCGGCGCTTGTGCGCCAGGGCCAGGCTCACGCCAGCAGCTCCACGTTCTCGGTCAGCGCGATCTTTTCCAACTGCTCGATCACGTAACCTTCGTTGCGGCTGTTGTAGTCCTCGACGCGGGAGCGCTTCGGGTTGTCGACGGCCTGCTTGCGCCAGCTGGAGTCCTGGAAGTAGATCGACAGGTTGTCCCAACTGGTGACCAACACGGCATTGACCGGGAAGTTCGGCACGCTGAACGAAGGCAGACCGCCGTAGGTCGCGATGACCTGCAGGTTTTCGATGCGCTCTTTTTCGGTCGGAGTGTCGCCCTGCTTGGTGTACAGCTTGGCCTTATCAGCCGCCAGCAGGTCGGAACCGATGATCGCCACCAGGTCGCCGTCTTCGCGCAGGATCTCGTCGACCATTTGCTTGGTGTCATGCACCAGGGCATCGAGGTTGGCGTAGTCGCCGCCGGCGCCGAGTGTCACCTTGCCTGCAGCGGCGCCTTCCTTGAGCACCTGCTGCGGAGCCTGATCACGCAGTTGTTGCAGCCAGCCCTTGTTCACGTCCTGCAGCTTTGGGTTCGCAGCCAGATCGGTTTGGGTTGCCGCGTGCGTGCCGTGGAAGCCGATGACGATGCGGTCCTGGGCGATACGCTTCTGCACCGCGCCGGAATAGCGATCCTGGAAGTCCGGAAACTTCGCCCAGGCGTCGATCTTCGCGTATGGCAAACCCACGTCGGACTGCGTGTCGCTCAGCTCATACGTGGTGTTTTCCAGCGCCGAAGCATCCTTGGCTTCGCGATCGGTGGTCTTGGTGTTAGTGCGGCCGGTCACAGGGCCGTTGACACCAATGAACACTTTTTCGCCCTTGATCTCGCTGACCGGAACGACGTTGATGCGCTCAAGGAAGTCGGCCTTGGCCGTGATCGAGTCGTTCAGCTCTTGAGCGATCGACGGTTCAACGCTGAACGTCTTGCTGGCGCGCTCAATGCCGTAGGTTTCGGCGATCGCTTCCTGTAGCGCGGCGTACTGCTTGGCGCCCTTGGCGCTCAATGGCTGGCCCATGTCAGAGCACCCGCTTTTTAGCAGTGGTCACAGGACCGGGGTTGCGTGGCAGCTGGCGACCGGTCGGGGTGTTCTGCAGCGCAGAGAATTGCTTCTGCAGTGCGGCCATGCTGGCGAGCAGGGCTTTGTTCGTGGCGCCGCCCTTGCGGCCGAACTCGCGCTCCTCCTCGGCAGTGGTCACGATGCCGTCGACCGCCGCTTGCACGTCGTCGATCGGTGCGGCTTCAGGCTCAGGAGCCTCTTCCGCGACGGGCTCAATCACAGCCTGAATGCCAGCAGCGACAATCAGCAATTGAGCCAGCAGGGCTTTAAGGGCCGTTGCTGTAGCTTCATCCATTGGGGGTTTGCTCTCGGTTGGGGTGGTGGGTTCGGCGGGCGGTGCGTCCGCTGCAAAGCGCTTGAACAGGCAGGTGAGCAAGCCAATCAGCTTGCCCACTTCGCCTCGGGGTTCCTCTTCAAAGGAGCCCAATTCCACGGACGCGGCGTAAAAAGCGTCCTTGTGGGTTTTCTTCGAAAAATAGAGTTCCTGCGTGCCGAGGCTGGCCGGTTCATCAGTCACGCCCAGGCCGGTCAGATACGCTTTGCCACTGCTGGCGAAGTTCGGGGTGATCTCGATGCTGGTGAACAGCTTCTGGCCCTGGTCATTCAGGTACAGCAGCCGGTCGTTCGGCTTGAGCTGGGCTTCCAGGGCAATTTGCCCCTCTTCCAGATCGTCGCCCTCTTCCACCAGGCGCACGGCGTAAACAGTGCCGTGGGAACCGCTCCAGCGTTCGTGGTCACACCAGATCACAGCCGTGTACTTGGACGGCTTGTAGGTCTCGGCGATATCGCGCAGTTCCTGGGGAAGGATCTCGCGACCATCGGCGGTGGTGCCGCTGGTGGCGACACGTTTCCAGAACGAAACAAGGGAACGGGGCATGGGCGATAACTGCGCTCAATCGGTGATTTGAGCCGCCAAGATATGGAGCAAACCGCCCCCTAACAAACGGTTCAATTGCGCGTTACTCCTAGATTCAAGATCTAGGTAAATCGCAGAATTTAACCCCGCGTTTTCGCTGTTTTCGCCGCATAGACTGCGGCCCATGTACTACTCGACCGAAGTTAAAGAAGCCGCCAAACGCCTGTTTCTGCGCCGCTGTAAGGCCAAGGAAATTCAGGCGCAACTCCACCTGCCCAACATCCGGATCGTCTACTACTGGATCCGCCAGGGTGGATGGGAGGACATGCTGTCGGACGAGGAGCCGCTGACCGCTGTTGGCCGGCGTATCACCTTGCTCCTGGACAAGGTCGGCAGCCTGTCCAAGGACGATTTAAACGAACTCGACCGGCTGACTGCCGTGCGCGAACGACTGCTGAAGCAAGCGGCCAAACCGGCAACGGTGGCGGCAGCGTTCGGTGATGACCAGGGTGAACCCGAAGAACCTCGCCAGCGACCCCGTGGCGAACGTTCCGGGCGTGGCGAAGGCGGCGGCAAGAAGAAAGAGAAAAAGGCCAAGAACGACATCAGCGGGCTGACCGAAGTCGACTTCCTGGATAAGTTCATCAGCAAAATGTACCGCTACCAGCAGGAGCTGTTCGCGGCCAAACAGAACCCGCTGACTTGCCGGATCCGCAACATCCTCAAAAGTCGTCAGGTCGGCCTGACCTACTACTTCGCCGGCGAAGCGTTCATGGACGCGGTGTTGAGTGGCGACAACCAGGTCTTTCTGTCGGCCAGCCGGTCGCAGTCCGAGATCTTCCGCAGTTACATCATCCAGTTCGCCAAGCAGTGGTTCGACATCGAGCTGACCGGCAACCCGATCGTGCTGAGCAACGGCGCCGAACTGCGCTTTCTCAGCACCAACAGCAGCACTGCCCAGGGCTACCACGGTCACGTCTACGTCGACGAATATTTCTGGATCCGCGACTTCGAAAAACTCAGCACCGTGGCCAGCGCCATGGGCACCCACAAAAAATGGCGCAAGACCTATTTCTCGACGCCCAGCGCGGTGTCGCACCAGGCTTACCCGTTCTGGACCGGTGAAGAATTCCGCAACAGCAAGCGCGGGAAAAAGGCCGGCGGCACCTGGCCGATCGAGGCGGCGTATACCCAAGGTGCGCTGTGTCCGGACGGGCAATGGCGCAAGACCATCACTATTCAGGATGCGATCGACGGCGGTTGCGATCTGTTCGACCTCGAGCAGCTACAGCTGGAGTACGACGAGGACAAGTTTCAGCAGCTCTTCTACTGCAAGTTCATCGACAGCACCCAAAGCGCATTCGGCCTCAAGGATCTCGAGCGGTGCTATTCCGACCTGTCGTTGTGGGAGGACTACAAGCCCGACGAGGAACGACCGTTCGGCAACAGCCCAGTCTGGCTGGGCTACGACCCGAGCCGGACTCGCGACGACGCGACATGCGTTGTCATCGCCCCGCCGCTGGAGCCTGGCGCGAAGTTCCGGATCTTGGAGAAGCACAGTTGGCGTGGCCACTCGTTCACCTACCAGGCCGCCCAGGTCAAGAAGCTGACCGAGCGCTTCAACGTCCAGCACATCGGTATCGATGTCACCGGCGTGGGTTACGGCGTGTTCGACCTGGTGCGCGACTTCTACGCCAAAGCGACGCCGATTCATTACAGCCTCGAGGCGAAGAACGCCCTAGTGCTCAAAGCTCAGGACACGATCCAAGGCAGCCGCATCGAGTGGGATGCCGGATGGACCGACATCGCCCAGGCGTTCCTGACCATCAAACGCGGCACAACCAACAGCGGCCAAGTCACCTACAGCGCTTCGCGCACCGACGCGACCGGCCACGCCGACATCGCGTGGGCGGTCATGCACGCCCTGGCCAACGAACCTTTGAACACCAACAAGCGGCGTCGTAGCCGCTACGTCACGAGTGGAAACAATGCCCAATCCTCGACACAAAAAGCGCCAGGTCAAACAACAGGCACGACAGCAGCAACCGATGCGGGCGTTTACGTTCGGCGAACCGGAACAGGTACTGTCGGGCAACATCGGCGAGTACCTGGGCGTGTTCCTCAGCGACGACGGCGAGATCTACAAACCGCCGGTGTCACGTCCCGGCTTGGCCAAACTGTTGCGCGCCAACGCGCACCACGGCGCAATCCCGAAGTTCAAACGCAACTTGCTGCTGCGTGAGCTGGTTCCCTCCGCCGGCTGCAGCGCTCGGACGATGGGCTGTGCGGGGCTGGACTACATGGTGTTCGGCGAAGCCTTCTTCTATCGCGACACCAACGCCTTCGGCCAAGTCCTGGAGCTGCAGCATCTGGCGTCGATCAACATGCGGGTGAAGGTCGACGGTGGCTTCCGGATGCTGCTGCCGGATAACAAGTTTATTGACTTCGACCAGGACGAGATCGAGCACGTCCTCGACTATGACGTGGAACAGAACATCTACGGGGTGCCGGACTACCTGGGCGGCATGCAGGCGTTGCTGCTCAACGAAGCCGCCACCCTGTTCCGCCGGCGCTACTACAGCAACGGCGCCCACGCCGGATACATCTTCTACACCAACGACCCGGATCTGACCGAGGAGGACGAAGACAACCTGCGGGCGCAGATTAGCTCCAGCAAAGGCGTGGGCAACTTCCGATCGATGTTCGTCAACATCCCGAACGGCAAAGAGAACGCGATCCAGATCATCCCCGTGGGCGACTTCCAAGCCAAAGACGAGTTGGAGAAGGTGAAGAACATCACCCGGAACGACGTGATCGCCGCTTGGCGAATGAACCCAGCACTCGCCGGCATCATTCCGGAGAACAGCGGTGGTTTTGGCGACATCGAAAAAATTGACCGGGTCTACACCAGCAACGAGATCAGGCCGATCTGCCAGCTGTTCAACCAAATCAACGACACCTTGAGACCAGACAGGCGAATCAACTGGAGAGAGGTCGATATACCAGTTGATCCAACTGGAATCGGTGCCTAGCTAAGAGATTGCCACTACATATTGTGGCAATATGGTGGCGATTGGCTGCCCTGGGGAGGGACACAATGCGAGTTGAATGCAAATGCGGACACAGAGGACGGATCGCTTCGAGGGAGAAGCTATCGACGGAGTTTGCGAAGCTGTACTGCCAGTGCCTGGACGCAAAGTGCGGGCACACCTGGGTCGCGAATCTGACGTTTTCGCATACGTTGAGCCCATCGGCTCAGTCTTTCGAAAGGATGTTGTTCGACCATTTACGGGATATGCCCAGGGCGAAACAGCGGGAACTGTTTGAACAACTGGGATCGCAGGCTGTGGCGTGAGGGACAAGCCGCCGACTCGAAGTTGTCGGCGGTCAATAAAATGGGTCGATCAGTCGCCGGCGGAGTGTCCCGGCTTGGTGGCTAGCACCTCCGAGAGCCGGCGCAATTGAAGTTGTTCCTGTTCGCTCAGCAGTCGGTAAAGACCGATCAAGCGGCGTTCAATTGTGGTCAGGCCAAGCCATTCGAGTTCACCGAAACCGACACAGGTGAGTTCTTTTTTCGTGCGATCCAACATGCGTACTACTCCATAAAGTGCATTGCTGAATCGACGTTATCGGGGCTTGAGCTGACATTGGTACTGAGGAGCGACGAATGTCTTGTTTGCGCTGTTGCTGTTTAGTTCTGGTTCCGGACGGCGTCATCGGCCATCGCCTGCAGAAAACGACGAATCGCCTCTTGATCGAAGGGGGTGATGCTTCTGTACTGCTTGATCAGTCTCTCTTCCTCTGGAGAAAGCAGCTGCGTCAATGGCGTAGAACGTCGGCCAGTCAGCACAAATGCAGCATCTACGCCGCACTTTTCAAGCGCAGACACATAGCGAAGGTCGAGCGAATTTGCTCCGAGTTCATAGTTTTTCTGAGTTCCACGACTGACCCCAAGTAGCACTCCAAACTCTGTTTGATTCAGGCCTAAGCGCTCGCGCTCTTCCCTTAGGCGTTCCCCCACTTGATCCGCTATGAGCATTTTTTTATTCACCACCATTGACTTGATCATTTTTTTGACCAAGAATCACCACAGACAAACGCAAACAAACACAACTGAACAGAGTGCGCACTATGCCCGCCACAGTTACGCCTGAGCAAGCCCGCGAGGCTTTGAATCGCAGAGGGATCAGCATTGCGGAATTCAGCCGGAAGCACGGACTGAACAAAAATTTAGTCAGCGACCTTTTGAACGGTCGGATCAAAGGTCGCCGTGGGGAGGCACATCGCGCCGCGGTGTTGCTGGGAATCAAAGACGGCGTGATTGAACAGTAATGGCACCGAGCCACAGGAAAAAGCAGAACATGAAAAGCACAGTTCTAAAAACTCGGCGTCAGGTAGTTAGCGCAATTATTTGTGCTTATCCCGGCGGACGTGAATGCGCCGCTGCTCGAATCGGTCTATCGCTCAAAAAGTTCGACAACCACGCCTATGAAAACAACAACTGCCGCCCACTGACCGACGCACAGATCCACCAGCTCGAGCTGGAGACCGGGACGACCTTTCTATCCGAGTACATCGCAGCAATGTACGGCGGGATGTTCGTTCCAGTGGTGGAGCCAGATGCGTTGGACAACGTCGAAATGTACGCCCGTTGCGTCCAGGCCTCAGCCAAGAAAGGCACCGTCGACCACCTCATTGAGGAAGCTTTGAAGGACGGGATCATCAGCGAGGCCGAGGCCGAAGCGATCCTTCACGCGGACTCACTGCACCTCGCAGCCAGACACGCCGAAGTTCTGGCGGTCATCCAACTGCACGCGTCTAAGTCGGGGAAAGCCAAATGACTGCCATGCCCGAAGTGAACGAATACCAGGACACGCTGCAGCGCTCCGCACTGTTGTTTCTTGAGCGTCACCAGTCCGAACATCTGAGCGACGATCAGCAGCTGTTCAGCCGAGCCGTCCAACACCTAGTTGCGGACTACGACGTACAGACGCAGATCGCGGAAAGGATCGTTCACCTGGCCAACAGCTCCATGGTTGCCGTGCGCGATCGGCAGCGCCTGAACATCCAGAGCAGCACGTCGACCCACACCGTGATCGTTGACCCAGTCACCGGCAGTCAATGGGCCGTGCCGGTCAGCCTGATCTATGAGCGAATCATCAACGCGCCAGACATTGGCCGTTTCCGCTTAGCCAACTCGTAACACCAACCCCCAACGAACGCCTGCCCCGCACCCTGTGGGTTTGGGTGAGCTGCGCCTGAAATCGAGGTTTCAAGATGGGAAACGCTGTGATTCTGACCACCCAATTGCCAGCTGCAGAAGCCGAAGCGCTTCTGGCTGTGATGCGTGAGCAGTACCGCTTGAGCCTCAACGACTACTGGTACGCGGATGAATACCGTTATGTCCCACAAGAAAAACGGCACAGCTCGATTCTGGAAAGAACTCCGGTGATGGCTGCGCAGAAACGCCTGATGGCAGCCCTCTCCCTCAGCCTCAAAGCAGTGAAGTAATCATGAAAGAAGATCTTCGCCACGACGTGTTGCAACGCCTCCAATCCGACTTCGGATTGAAGCACCGCACGGGCACCGACTACATGCGCGGCGGCACCTGCCCCAAGTGCAAGAAAAAGGAGCTGTATTCCCGTTTCGATACGCCTTGGATGGTGATCTGTGGTCGCCCGGAAAAATGCGGCCACACGCTGCACGTGAAAGAGCTGTACGACGATCTGTTTGAAGACTGGAGCAAGCGTGCGCCAGCAACCGACCAGCATCCCAACGCCACCGCCCGGGCCTACTTGGAATATGCCCGAGGCTTTCGGTTTGAGTTGATTCAGGGCTGGTTCACGCAAGAAAGTTTCTATTCCCCTGAACACAACGCCGGCAGCGCCACGGTGCGTTTCGCTCTGGAAAAAGGCGGATGGTGGGAACGTCTGATCGATCAGCCGCACCGCTTTGGCAAGATGAAGGCACGCTTCAAATCCAAGGACAGCTATCGCGGCGTCTGGTGGTGCCCCCCCTGCGTCGACCTGCTCGAGGTCAAGGAAATCTGGATCGTCGAAGGCATCTTTGATGCCATCGCCTTGGTGCACAACGACATCGCAGCGGTATCGGCAATGTCGTCCAATGCATTCCCGGGGGACTCGCTGAAGGCGCTGATCAAAATCCGTGAGGGCGGCAAGCTGCCCAAGCTGGTGTGGGCGTTGGATAACGAGCCGAGCGCCAACGCCTACACCCGTCGTTGGGTACGCGAAGCCCGCGCCCTGGGTTTCATCTGCGAATCCGCGCAGATCTCCCAGCGCGACGGGCGCAAGGCTGATTGGAACGATCTGCATCAGCGCTGGAGCTTCATCCAGGACGATGCTAAGCGTGCCGAACAGATCGCCACCGACCTCAAGCAGGCGCGGCATCTGGGCGCCCTGCTGCTGGCAGACAGTGCGGCTGAAAAAGCCTTGCTCATGTACGACTGGAACAAACGCGGTGAATTTCACTTGGGCTTCGGCAGCCGCCTGTATTGGTTCAAGCTGGACATGGAGAAATTCAACCGGGCCATGTCCGACATCGAGGACAGCGACAACCACGACGACCAGTTGCTCAACCAGGCGCAGCAGCGCGAAAAAGCGCTGCAGCAATCCGGCAGTGTCGTTGAGATTGCCAACTGCTACCCGCAAGCCCTGTACTTCCAACGTAACGAGGTGACGGACGAGTCCTGGTATTACCTGCGCGTGGACTTCCCGCACGATTCGGAAAGCGTCAAAAACACCTTCACCAGCGGCCAGTTGTCAGCGGCCAGCGAATTCAAAAAGCGCCTGCTCGGCATGGCGGCCGGGGCCATGTTTACCGGCAGCGGCCAGCAGCTCGACAAGCTGATGAAGGATCAACTGTTCGGCATCAAAACCGTGTCGACGATCGACTACGTGGGCTACAGCAAGGAATACGCCTGCTACGTCTACGGCGACATCGCGATCAAGGACGGCAGCACCTACAAGGTCAACAGCGAGGACTATTTCGAGTTCGGCAAGCTGCGCCTGAAAACCCTGCAGAAAGGTGTGCCGATCAAGCTGCAACGTGACGGCAAGGACTTCAACGAGCAGTGGGTAAAGCTGCTGTGGACCTGCTTCGGCGCCCAGGGCTTCGTCGCTCTGGTGTTCTTTTTTGGCTCGCTGTTCTGCGAACAGATCCGCGCGCGTTACCAGTCGTTTCCGTTTCTGGAAGCCACCGGTGAAGCAGGCGCCGGTAAGACCACCCTGCTCAACCTGCTGTGGAAACTGCTCGGCCGCGAGGGTTACGAAGGGTTCGACCCGATGAAGTCGACCAAGGCGGGTCGCTCGCGCCTGATGGGTCAGGTCTCCGGCATGCCGGTGGTGTTCCTCGAGGCCGATCGCCACAGTGACGATCGGGCACACGCGAAAACCTTCGAATGGGACGAGCTCAAAGACTTCTACGGCGGCGGCACCCTGGCCACCAAAGGCGTCAAGACGGCTGGCAACGAGACCTACGAACCACCCTTTCGCGGAACGATTGCCATCAGCCAGAACGCCGCCGTGGTGGCTCACGAAGCGATCATGACGCGCATCGTAAAGCTGCACTTTGTGCGTCCGACCGTCACCCCGGAAAGCCGTGCGGCCGCTGATCAGTTGAACGCGCTGGATGGCGGCACCCTCAGTCATTTTCTGCTGAAAGCGGTGGGCAAAGAATCCGCCGTGCTCGATCTGTTCGCCCAGCGCATGCCGGAACATGAAGCCAAGCTGCGCCGCCTGCACACCCATTGTTTTGCCTGCAGCACGGCTTATATCAGCGACCAGGGTAACTGCAGCAGCTGCGGTTATGACCTGCGCGGCTACATCCGTGTCGAGCGCATCAGCAAGAACCACGCACAACTGCTCTCGCTGCTGGACGGCCTGCGCCTGGTCCTGAAACTGAGTGATCCGCAAGTCGCCGCCACACAGCGGCAGATCGTGCGCATGGCCATCGAGCGTCAGGCGTCGATCAGTTCCGATCACCCGGCCGTGGCCGAGTTCTGGGAGGTCTACGACTACCTCGAATCCCTCAGTGAGGATCCGGTGGTCGACCACAGCAGTGACCCGGCCGTGATCGCCATCAACCTCAACGAATTCTGCGAGCGCGCCGCCGAACACAAACAGAAGCTGGCCGACGTGGCCACGTTGCGCGACCTGCTCAAAGAATCGCGATCGCGCAAATTCCTCGACAGCAACAAGGCCGTGCACAGCGCCGTACGCGCCGCCTTCAACCACCGCAACCCCGTTTCACAACCCCGGCCGACCACCGTCAAGTGCTGGACATTCAAGGCGTAAAGGAGAGCAACACCGATGCAGATCCGAGTGTTTATGGGCAATGCCGGCGACGGCAATACGAGCAAGCTGCAGTGGGTGCAAAGCCGCCTGGAATTCACCGGACAAAGCACGCCGATCATTCAGGCCGATGCTTACGGAGAGGATGGTTTGCTGCAGATACTGGAAGTGCGGGCCGCCGCTGGCCAGCGCGAAATCCTCGTGGACGACTGCAGCAGGCAACAGATCTTGCGGGTACTGGAATGGCAATCATGTGTTGAGCATGAGCCGGATTTTGACGGCCTAGTGATCCACCTGGCACGAAAGGACTGATCTTAAAAACAGTGCCGAGGAGTTGCAGCTCCTCGACACCCGACCACTTACGAGGACCATACCATGCAAGCACAGAACCCCAGCAGCAGCGGCACGAAGGCTACCACACCGGCGCGGCACCTGGTGGCGACCGCGATCATCGGCGCCGCCGTCATCGGCTACCTGGTGCATAAAACCCCTGAAGCCCGAACGCGCCTGGAAAGCCTCAGCCAGATGGCCAGCACCCTGGGCGATCTGAGCGAAACGGATGTCGCCGTGATCAGCCAACTGTTGGCTACCCCTGCCACTCGGGGAGCGTCACGCCATGACCAATGACCCTGCCGCAAAACCGGTGCGCCGCTTCCCCTGGAACATGGATCACACCAGCGTGTGCGACCAGTGCGGCAAGTGGCGCGCCCAGAGCAATCACCAAGCCTGCAGCCGGCGGCGTCAGCTGTTGAATGCCCACCTGCGCCGGCACAAGCCCAAACCATAAGCCGCGTCCACCAGAAGACGCGCTTGCAGATACTTGGCCCGGAAACGGGCCTTTTTGTTTCCGATCGTCAGACTGTCGAAATACGAGTACAGCGTTAGGGGTTTTACATGAGTGGGGTCGAAGCTCGCGGCAAGTCCGTGAGAATCTATTTTCAATACAAAGGGGAGAAGTGCCGGGAAACGGTCCCGGGCGTCAACACACCGGCTACCGTGGCCCAGGCCAAGCGCCTGGCCGACATCATTGAATACGAGATCCAAACCGGCACCTTCGATTACGCCCGGCACTTTCCACAATCGCCCAGGCTGGTGGAAAACACCTTCGGTCATTATCTGGATCTGTGGTTGAGGATCAAGGCCAACAGCGTTGCGGCCTCCAGTTATCGAGGTTACGCCAACAAGGCCGAGGTGCATGTGCGACCGCGCTGGGGCAAAGTTCAGATCAACCAGATCGATCACCTGGACCTGCAGGAATGGATACAGGACACGCTGTCGAAAACCCTGAAGAACAAGACCATTCGCGACATCATCAGCAACGTGCGCCAGGTGTTCCGCTTGTACCGCACACGGATGAAAGTCGCGCACGATCCGACCGAGGGGTTGATGGTGCGTTTGCCCGATCCGGAAGCCCCGGACCCGTTCACCCGCGCGGAAATCAAACAGATCCTCGACACCCCCACCAGCCGCACGCATGAACTGCTGATGGTGCAGTTCATGTTATGGGCAGGCCCACGGGTGTCGGAAACGATCGCCCTGGCCTGGGAGGATGTCGACCTAGCACAAGGCACGGTGACCTTTCGCCGGTCCAAGGTACGCGGCGCCTACCGGGTAACGAAAACCCGCCGATCGACGCGCCGAGTGCGTCTGCTAGCACCCGCCTGGGACGCCCTGCAGAAGATCGATGCGTTGACCCGCAAACGCAAAGCGGAGACTGTGGAGGTGGTCGAGCGGGACAACAAGACGGTGCGAAAACACAAGCTGCACTTTGTGTTCCTGAACAGCAAAAGCGGCCTGCCGCACGCCAATGATTTCGTGGTGCGCGATCGTTTCTTCAAGGCGCACCTGCTCGCGGCCGGCGTTCGCTATCGGGGACCCGGACAGTGCCGGCACACCTACGCCAGTCAGTTGCTGACCACCGGTGTGGCGT
>Ga0247814_10000305_pt1 | contig 42211 bp, 37 predicted proteins | sample UWRJL179409R1_FD_179947 | JGI IMG/M metagenome (GOLD analysis project Ga0247814, IMG submission 179947) | Plant litter microbial communities from Arlington Agricultural Research Station in Wisconsin, United States - UWRJ-L179-409R-1 | ecosystem: Environmental > Terrestrial > Plant litter >... | reverse complement strand
CCAGATATCAATTTCCCTTCCCTATATCCTTTGGATAAAATTGGTGAGGATACTGAAAAGTCGGCACTTCCGTGGGATACCGTTAATAAGTCAAACTTTGTTCCTGTAGCAGACTTAACGACTACTAAGGCTGAATTGCTAAAACTACACGAGCAAAGGATGGCGAGTTCATTGGATTATAAAACGCTTCAGCAAGACCTTGCAGACCTGAAGAAAAGGGAAGGTGAGAATTCGGTGAGCTTAAACGAATTGAAACTTAAAAAGGAAAGAGATAGCTTAGAAGCGAAATCACTGGCTAAAACAAACCTATTAAGGTCAGCACGTGGATTGGCACCGGTAAAGAAAGGTGACAAGATTAAGAAAGAAGAAAGCTTCGACTTTGTTCAGGATGAAAGCTTAAAGATTATGGCTGATTGGCTTCAATTGAGAAAGACCACCTAAAATAAATATTTCATTAAGTATGCCCCCAAAAAGTTTGTCACTTATTGGGGGCATTTTTTATGCACTTTTTTTAGCGATTTGCGTAGCTAGCATTTCTTTCCTCTTCTTGCTCATTAGGCACAGATATTGCATTACAAATAAATCTAACTAGAAAAATTGATTATGAACGTTAAACGTACATTCGGAACTGTCCTGACTATCCTTGGAGTTATTGGATTAATTTACGCAGGATATGGCTTTACACAACACGAAGCTGCTACCAGACAACTTATTGTGTTCGGGATTATAGGGGCTATTTTCTTCTTTACCGGTGTTGGTTTAGTGAGAAACACGAAGGACGAAGCCTAATTGCTTTTCGGAGTAATTTGACCCTCGTCGAAAGACAATTGATGGCCTGGAAAATCTGTATCAGTCAGGTTGTTTATCTTTTTAAAAGCCATCTCATTCGGATCAATTGTTAATCCCCGAATTTTATCTTGCCTAATGGAGATTACTTCCGCGGATATAAAATCTCCGGAAGTATTCATCTTTATCTGAAGTAGTGGAGCAAAGCCATTCAGCCCTTTCAGATTAAACATACCATAAGTACAGAAGTTTCCTAAGCTGTAGGCTATGAACTTCTTCTTGTACAGTTCCACCGCTCTGGTTACATGGGGTCCATGCCCCAACACGATGTCTGCGCCGGCATCAATAACGGCATGAGCGAACTCGTACACATTGCCCCTGTTTTCCTGATAAAAAATTTCTTTCTTACGGGTCACATGTTCAAATCTTGAACCTTCGCCGCCACCGTGAAAGGAGACGATGACAATATCCGCCTGCTTTCTAAGATTTTCCACCAACGCTTTTGCGCTGTCAATCTTATTAATGGACACGGTATTTTCATTGGGTGCAAAGGCGCAAAAGGCATATTTGATGCTGTCTTTCTCAAAAATACTGAAGGGATGGGATTGCAAACCTGCGTATTTAATGTTTAGGGAGTCCAGAATTTCAATGGTCTTGCTTCGGCCTTTTAACCCAAAGTCTCCCACGTGATTATTAGCGATACTCAACAAATTGAATCCTGCTTCTTGGATAATACCCGCATACCGTTCTGGCATTCTAAAAGCAAAACAACTATTCCCCATGGTGTCTTTACACTTTGTAGATCTTCCTGAGTTTAGAAAGCAACCTTCCAAATTGCCAAAAATGATATCGCCCTTTAAGTATGGAATTACCTCGACAAAGCTGTTTACCCCATCTTTTGGAGGAAGATTGGAGATAGAGGGATAGGCAGAACCTATCATGATGTCGCCCACGGCGCAAATCTGGAGGGTATCGTTTTTACGCGCCTTGACTAAGGTATCAATGTCAGCGGGTACTGAGGTGCTCTTCGCATCTCCTATTCGGCAGCTCAAAACGATGAGTAGCAGGAGGAAACCAGAAAGGGATTGGGTTATAAGTTTCATTGCAGATCATTTTCCATAAAAAAGGTCCTTTCAATGAATTGAAAGGACCTCTAAAATCTTTGAATTGACTATTCTTCAACAAGCTCTTCTTTGATGCCGTCTACGATACGTCCACCTTTGTAAAAATATCTTGAATAATAAGGTTCATTTAAATTGCTGATCACGACACCTCGTGTAGAAGATGCATGTGCGAAACGATTATCGCCCAGGTAGATTCCAATATGCGTGATGCTTCTACTTTTTATTTTGAAGAACACAAGGTCTCCTTCTTTCAACTCGTCTTTCGGCAGTGGGTTAACCATGCTGAAAATGTCTCTCGAGTTTCTTAAAATAGTCGTGTTGAAAACTTTGTCGTAAATGGCTTTCGTAAAAGCAGAACAATCGATTCCTTTCTTGGTATTTCCACCAAATCTATAAGGCGTTCCGATCCATTCGTAGATAAACTTGTAGAGTTTCACATTTGATGTCGCATCAACAGCAACACCCATTACTTGTGAAAAATATTGTGACGCTAAGTTATCGGGGTCTTCTAATTTACTCGTTTCTTTGGCTTTGTTTTGTGCGTGTAGGGCCGAGAGGCTGCACATTACTATAATAGTAGACAACAAAAACTTTTTAATCATGTTATACTGTTAAGTTTGGGTTATTAAGACTTACACTTAAACGTACACCACCAGGGGCTTATTGTTTGAACAGCAAACATATGTAATTAATGGATTGATTCCAAATCATAAAAAGCTAATGTTAGGAGTTATTAACATTTCACAACATGGAAGAATACGAAAAGCGAGGCTCTGTAACCTTAGTATTCATTTTCATTCATTTTCTTCGATATATTACAATAAAAAAGTAGATTTGCTCTCATAAATAAAATCAACACCCCAACAATGAGTGCAGTAGAAATTAATAAAGATACCTATCTGAAGTGGTTTGAGTCGATGTTGCTTATGCGCAAATTCGAAGAGAAAACTGGACAACTTTACGGACAACAAAAAATTCGTGGATTTTGTCATTTATATATTGGTCAGGAAGCCGTTGTAGCGGGAGCAATCTCCGCTTTACAGCCCGAGGATTCTATGATTACTGCTTATCGTGATCACGCTCATGCCTTGGCTAAAGGTGTTAGTGCAAACAGCATCATGGCAGAAATGTACGGTAAAGCTACCGGATGTTCTAAAGGTAAAGGTGGTTCTATGCACATGTTCAGTAAAGAATTTAATTTCTACGGTGGACACGGAATTGTGGGTGGTCAAATCCCACTAGGTGCCGGTATCGCTTTCGCGGAGAAATTCAAAGGCACTAAAAATCTAAATGTTTGTTACATGGGTGACGGCGCTGTTCGTCAGGGTGCTTTGAATGAAGCTTTCAACATGGCAATGCTATGGAAACTTCCTGTGATTTTTGTTTGTGAAAACAACGGTTACGCGATGGGTACCTCAGTAGAACGTACCACCAACATGACTGATATTTATAAAATTGGTCTTGGTTTCGATATGCCTTGTGCTCCGGTAGATGGTATGGATCCGGTTGCTGTTCACAACGCAATGGATGAAGCTGCACAAAGAGCCCGTAATGGTGAAGGTCCAACCTTCCTTGAAATGAGAACTTACCGTTACCGTGGACACTCTATGTCTGACCCTGCTAAATATAGAACCAAAGACGAATTGGAAGAATATAAAGCTAAAGATCCGATCGAATTGGTAAGAGAAGTTATTTTGAAAGAAAAATATGCTGATCAAGCCTGGATTGAGGAAATAGAGAATAAAGTAAAACAAATTGTTGACGAATCTGTAAAGTTTGCAGAAGAGTCTCCATGGCCTGAAGTTTCAGAATTGTATACTGATGTATATGTTCAGCAGGACTATCCATATGTTAAAGATTAATTTTTGAACTCATTTCAATAGATATAATATACAATGGCTGAAATAGTTAGAATGCCCAAAATGAGTGACACCATGACCGAAGGTGTTATGGCTAAGTGGCACAAGAAGGTTGGTGACAAAGTAAAAAGCGGAGACGTATTGGCCGAAGTTGAAACAGACAAAGCTACTATGGACCTGGAATCATATTGGGATGGAACCATATTGTTTATTGGTGTAGAAGAAGGTAAAGCTGTTCCTGTTGATGCTGTTATTGCTGTAATTGGTAAAGAAGGCGAAGACTACAAAGCGGCGCTAGACGCAGAGGGCGGCTCTGCACCTGCAACAGAAGAAAAGGCAGAAGCTAAAGCTGATTCGACTGATCAACCAAAAGAAGAGAAAAAAGAAGAAGGATCTAAAACTGCAGCACTCAGTGACTCTGATATTGAGAAAATGGGTGTTACCGTAGTTAGAATGCCTTTACTTAGTGATACAATGACAGAAGGCGTAATCGCTGAATGGCATAAAAAAGTTGGAGATAAAGTTAAAGACGATGATATCCTTGCAGACGTTGAAACCGATAAGGCAACAATGGAAGTGATGGGCTACGCAGAAGGTACTTTATTACATATTGGTGTAGAGAAAGGCCAGGCTGCTAAAGTCAATGGTATCATCGCTATCGTTGGTCCTGAAGGGACTGACATCAGTGGTATTCTTAGCCAGGGTGATGCTCCGGCTAAAACGGTTTCAGACAAATCTTCAGATGCTCCGGTAGCTGAAAAAGCGGAAGAAACTAAAGAAGAATCTGCAGCAGTGTCAATGTCCGGAGATCGTGTTAAAGCTTCTCCGTTGGCAAAAAGAATCGCGAAAGACAAGGGAATTGACTTGAGCCAGGTAGCAGGCAGTGCTGATGGTGGAAGAATCATCAAGAAGGATATAGAAAACTTCAAACCTGCAGCTGCTTCAGAAGCTCCTGCTAAAGAGGCTGCTCCGGCAGCTCCTGCAGAGAAAGCCGCAGCTCCACTTCCTGTTTATGTTGGAGAAGAGAAATTCACGGAGAAACCAGTAACACAGATGAGAAAGGTAATCGCTAAGCGTTTATCTGAAAGTCTGTTCACTGCGCCGCATTTTTATCTGACAATGAGCATTGATATGGATGGCGCTATTGCTGCCCGTACTAAAATGAATGAGTTCGCTTCTGTGAAGATTTCATTTAATGACCTTGTGCTAAAAGCTGTAGCTATTGCATTGAAGCAACATCCAAATGTTAATTCTTCATGGCTTGGTGACAAGATCAGATACAATGAGCACGTTAACATTGGTGTAGCCGTAGCCGTTGAAGATGGCCTATTGGTACCGGTGGTGAGGTTTGCAGATGGCAAAACATTGTCGCGCATCTCTGCTGAAGTTAAAGACTTTGCACAACGTGCAAAAGCAAAAAAATTACAGCCTGCAGATTGGGAAGGTTCAACCTTCACCATTTCAAATTTAGGAATGTTTGGTATCGACGAGTTTACTGCGATTATCAATCCACCTGATGCTTGTATTCTTGCAGTAGGCGGGATCTCACAGGTTCCTGTAGTGAAAAACAGAGCTGTTGTTCCTGGAAACGTAATGAAAGTGACCTTAAGCTGCGACCATAGGGTTGTAGATGGTGCTACAGGATCTGCGTTCCTTCAAACATTAAAAGCGTTATTAGAAGAACCAGTGAGGTTGCTAATTTAATTGCAATAACACTTATAATTTACAAAATGGTTGTCTGCATAAAGCAGGCAACCATTTTTTTTGCGCCTATATTTTAGTTCAATCAGTTGATCTGCAGCTATTTGTATAGTAAGATCTAGGTTTTGTCTCAGTTCAAATCTCCCAAATTCCATCTAGATGCCATACAAACACCATAGTAAAACCATGGTTGGAATATCCTTGAGATATCCTTGAGATATCGTTGGAATATCTAGGGGATATCGCAAGGATATTGCAAGGATATTCCAACGATATCTCAAGGATATTCCAACCCCGCTTTTTACTTGTACTTTGTATTTGGTTTGGATACAATTTGGCACCGCTCATGGCAAATTTGACATACAAACTGGTCAGGCAGCCACCAAAACAAAAAGGAAGCTAGCGAATCAATTCTCTTAATTTTGTACTTTTGTCGCTATGTCAACTATTAAGCCTTCGTTAGCAAAAGGAACCAGAGATTTCTCGCCACAAGAAATGGCAAAACGCAACCATATTTTTGATACCATAAAAACAGTATTTAAAAAATACGGTTATGCCGAAATCCAAACACCATCTATGGAAAACCTGTCTACCCTTACAGGCAAGTACGGAGACGAAGGGGATAAGCTGATCTTCAAAATACTGAACTCCGGAGATTATTTGTCTAAAGCAGATGCAGGTCATCTTTCCTCAAAAGACTCCAACGCAGTCATAAAATCAATTAGTGAAAAAGCTTTAAGGTACGACCTTACAGTGCCATTCGCCAGGTACGTGGTGATGCATCAAAATGAAATATCCTTACCCTTCAAACGCTTTCAGGTTCAGCCTGTATGGCGCGCGGATAGACCTCAGAAAGGTAGGTATAGAGAATTTTATCAGTGTGATGTTGATGTAGTCGGCTCGGAGAGTTTGCTCAACGAGGCGGAATTCATTTTGATCTATCAGGAGGCACTGACCAATCTGGGAATGCGTGATTTCACCATTAAAATTAACAACCGCAAGATTCTTTCTGGCATTGCGGAGGTCATCGGTAAGCCGGAATTGATTATCGACATGACCGTTGCCATTGATAAATTGGATAAGATAGGCCTGGAGGGAGTGATTCTGGAATTGCTGGGACGCGGTTTCACTGAATCTGACATCGCCTTACTTAGACCTGTAATCCTGCTCGAAGGGACGAATGAAGATAAGTTATCCTCTTTGAAGCAAATCCTATCCTCATCCGAAACAGGCTTAAAAGGAATAGCGGAACTGGAAAAGGTTTTTGCGTTTGTTAAGCAATTGCTATCCGGAAGCAGCTTGAAGTTTCCTGACCTGGAGTTAGACATTACTTTAGCCAGGGGTTTGAACTACTATACAGGATGTATTTTCGAAGTGAAGACCAATGAGGTAGCAATGGGTAGTATTGGTGGCGGAGGGCGTTATGATGACTTGACCGGCATGTTTGGTTTGAAGGGCCTTACAGGGGTTGGGATTTCATTTGGCGCTGATCGGATCTATGATGTACTTCATGAGCTCAATCTTTTTCCGGTTTCAGCTGCTGAAGGGACAAAAGTGTTGATTAGCAATTTCGACGCGGATGCTGAAAACTACGCACTTCCATTGTTACAGCGGCTTAGAGAATCCAATATCGCTGCGGAGCTTTATCCTGTGGCCGCAAAGCTTAAAAAGCAACTATCCTACGCCGATGCTAAATCCATACCATATGTTATACTTATTGGAAGTGACGAAATTAAAGAGGCGGAGCTTACCCTTAAGAATATGGTTTCCGGGGATCAGCAGAAGCTCAGTATAGAGGCTATTGTTACTTTTTTAAATGGCAATTAATTTCCGAGTCTTCCTCCTGTAAAAACAAAGGCAAGTCCTTTATTGTTAGACCCTCATAAAAGCAGGATATGAGAGCAATTTGGAAAGGTTCAATTGGGTTTGGGCTGGTAAATATTCCGGTTAAGCTATTTTCTGCCGTGCAGAATAGCAACCTTGACCTTGACATGCTCGATGAAAAAGATCATTCAAAGATTAAATTTCAGCGCATAAATGAGTCTACCCGTAAGGAAGTTCCGTATGAGAGAATCGTTAAGGGGTACATGCTAAATGATAGCTATGTCATTTTAGATGATCATGATTTCGAAGACGCGAGTCCGGAAAAGACAAAAATGATTGAGCTGGAGAACTTTGTAGACATCAAAGAAATCAATCCCATCTACTACGAAACTTCTTATTACGCACAGCCGGAGAGTCAGGGTAAAAAGGCCTATGCTTTGTTACTTAAGGCATTGATAAAATCGAATAAGGCGGGGGTTGCAAGGTTTGTTTTAAGAAGCACGGAGAATTTGTGCGTGATTCATCCGATGAACGAAGTGATCGTGGTAACCAAAATCAGGTTCGCAGAGGAGATTCGCTCGAGTGAGGAAGTAGAGGTACCGTCACTTGATAAAATTAACAAAAAGGAGCTGGACGTTGGTTTGGCGCTTATTGATCAGTACAGCTCGCCATTTGACATCAAAGGTTTCCACGACGAATACAGCAAGGAACTCTTGAAGATTATTAAAGCCAAATCTAAGGGGAAGCGTGCTACCGTTAAAAAACTCAAACCAAGGGAAGAACCATCTGATGATCTATATGGACAGTTAATGAAAAGTCTTGGCGGAAAGAAAAAGGGCGCTTAAAAAGTTTTACCGGCGAGGATGCCTTCGATTCTATCCAACAGCTCATCTATGTCGAACGGCTTGGCTAGAAATCCATTAGGTTTAAATTCACCATGTTCCACATTTTGAGCGGTGTATCTTGCGGAGATCATCAGTACCGGAATCTCTTCAGTTTTAGGGTTAGATCGCAGTTGCTTCAGCAGATCCCTGCCATCAGCATCTGGTAACATGATATCTAAAATGATGAGATCAGGATGGAATGAATCGATGTGAACCATCATATCGGCACTCTTATTCAGTCCCGTAACTTTGTAGGCCTCACTTTGCAAAATGAGCGTAATCACGTCTAAAATGGCGTGATTATCTTCAATAACAAGAATGTTTTTATAAGCGGGAGTACCTTTAGCCAAAATTGGTGTTTGTTAGTTGAGTGCAAATATATTTAAGTAGTTTGATTTGTTGATACTTTATTTAAAAATTATAAACAAATTGTTACAAAATGTCATTTCAATGAAAATATAAAAAAAATAGAAATCTAATGAAACCTTTTGCAACTATTATAGTCTTATATATAGTTTTAGTTTTAGGTTAAAGGGGTGCGGTTGTGGCGATTGCACCCTTTTATTTTACTTGAGGCTTGTAAGTTTCTGTGTTCACCACCGCTTTTAAATCCTGTAGGATCGTGTAAAGCCCGAAATTTGTCCGGTTTACATAAATGAAATGTTTTACTCCTCTGGCCTGTTTGAACTCAGGCATCTTCGCAATTTTATCTCCGTAGTTGTATAATTCTTTAAAGAATTCCGGGTTATCAAAATTAAATTCTTTGCTGGTGTAAGGCATAGCAAACAGCTTGATCATTTCCAGGTACATCTGATAGTAAAACTCTATCTGCTTAGGGGAGTCTTCCGGATGGATCATCTCTAATTTCCTGAAGGCTTCGATCGTTTTGGCCTTATCAAATACCACTTCAGAAGAGATCAGTGAAAAGAAAGGGTAATAGAAGTCATCTGGAAGTTCTTTAATACACCCAAAATCTATGATACCCAGCTTCTGGTCATTCGTGATCATAAAATTTCCAGGGTGTGGATCTGCATGGACTGCTCTTAGCTCATGCTGCTGAAAGTTATAAAAATCCCATAGGGCCTGACCAATTTTATTCCTTAATTCTTGTGAAGGATTGGTAGCGAGGAATTCTTTTAGGTGCATCCCCTCTATCCAGTCCATAGTAATGATCCGTTTGCCGGACAGTTCAGGATAATATTTGGGAAACTTTAAGTTCGGTATGTTTTTGCAGGCTTCTGAGAACGAGATCGATCTTTTGACTTCCAGGATATAGTCGGTTTCTTCCAGCAAACGCTCTTCTACTTCTTTCACATAGATGTTCAGCTCCTTTTCGCTCATGCCCAACAATCGGAAAGCAAAAGGTTTTACCAATTTTAGATCAGATGATATACTGTCGCCGACGCCCGGGTATTGAATTTTTACCGCAAGCTTCTTACCATCTTTTTCTGCAGTATGTACCTGGCCAATGGAGGCAGCATTGGTAGATTTTAGATTGAACTTATCGAAGATCTGTTCAGGTGTTTTTCCAAAGTTCTTAGTAAAAGTTTTCACAATAAGCGGTCCTGATAAAGGAGGCGCATTGTATTGGGCTTGGGTGAATTTATCTACATAGGATTTTGGAAGTATATTTTTATCCATACTCAGCATCTGTGCGATTTTAAGCGCACTGCCTTTGAGTTCACTGAGTGACTTGTAAATATCGGTGGCATTATCCTCGTTTAATTCATCTCTGGACAGATCCGGATTAAAGAGTTTTTTAGAATAATGTTTGAGGTAGTTTCCACCAATTTGAAATCCTGTTTTGACAAATTTTGCAGAGCGCTCTGTTTTTGATACCGGAATACTAGTTTGTTCCTTCATTCTTAAAATTTCATATGTTCTCTAAACTTGCCATTTCTGGATAGGAATTTTCCATACTCAAGCAGGTTATCGATCGGAGAATGTTGAAAGAGATCAAAAGTAACATTGATGCCTTTTTCGATCGCCTCATCGGTTTTTTCAAATCCAGGACTTTCATCAGTGATCCAGAATCTTACGATAAACGCAAATTGTAGCCAAAGGGCATCTTTATAGCGCTTACTAAAAAATTTTCTGTCTGCCAGTTCACCGCTTTCTAAGCCGTCATTGATCACGTTCTCAGCAAAATTATCGAAGATTGTTTTTACTCCGGCAAGTACCTTCGGCGTGGAGAACTGTCCTGACGAAGACTTTAGTGTATATATAATGAAGCTTCGTTGCCTCTTTAATACTTCTACGTAACTGTAAAAGAAAGAGAGGATTTTTTCCCTGGAAGAATATTGACTCCAGACTTCCTGCTGTTGCAGCGTATCAATGGTTTCTACGGTGAGTTCCACCCATATTACCTTCTCGATACTTTCAAATGATGCGAAAAACTCGTAAAAATCAACTTCAGCTATTTTGAGCTTTTTCACAAAACTGTACACAGATTTAGGCTGCTCATCATTGGTGAGCACATAATTCATATAGCCAGTTTTTATTTGTTCTGCAGTCGCCATTTCCTTTTATTTTATAAACGTTTAAATGATATCGATAGTTTCTCTTAAATGTAAAGTTAGCGCAATCTTCTATCATAAAATGGCAATAAAGGGCATAAATAGAAAAGATTAGCTACTTTCGTGGCGTTGAAAGCAAAAGCAAAACATATCAACCGATTACTCGCATCCATTATGCTTGTGGTTTTTGCTATTGCGCTTACTCCCCTTAGCATTTCCCATAATCACCACCTGAAGCAAACTTCGACTTGTTCGAAAGGAGAGGTGAAGTGTATGCACAAGGAGCACCTTGTGAATCACGCAGATAATTGTTTGCTATGTTCCCTCCATTTTGAGAAAACCTACTCCATACATCAGTTTTCCTTATTGGTGTTTTTAAAGGACGTAAAGATTATTAATTACTTTTTTGAAGACGGAGCTTGCTATACGCAACTCATCCGATCTTCCCTTCGCGGCCCTCCTTTGGCTTAGCTGTTATCGTAATTTACATTTTTTTCAATTTTTAACACGGCGCAGGTTAAACCTCAGCTGCTGTTATGGTCTTTTATTTCAAACACAATTATGAAAACATTACATCTAACATTAGTTGTACTATTATATACTTTATTTTCCACAGTAAGCTATGCGGCAGGCTTAGCAGAAATCAAAGGAAAAGTGACAGATGCTCAAACAAATACTGGTTTGCCGGGTGCTACCGTGTCAATTCCTGATTTAAAAAAATCAGCTTTAACCAATGAGGATGGAGAATTTACCCTTAAAAATCTGCCTACACGTGGAAGATTTTTGGTACAGGTAACCTATATCGGATATCAAACTATTACCAAAGTGGTAGATTTTAGTAGTCCTGCTGCATTGGATTTCTCGCTTAGAGAAAGCGTTATTGAAGGGCGGGAAGTAGTGATTACTGGAAGCCCGTCTAGCTCCGACAATCGCAAAAACAGTACCTCAGTGACTACCGTTAGCAGGGCTCAACTGTTATCGCATCCATCCACAAACTTAATGGACGCGATTTCGAGGGTACCCGGGGTAGCACAGATTACAACAGGGCCAGCGATCTCTAAGCCTGTTATTCGGGGTTTAAGCTACAACAGAGTGGTAACCTTAAATAATGGCGTTAAACAACAAGGTCAGCAGTGGGGAGATGAGCATGGGATTGAGATTGATCAATACAGCGCGGATCATGTTGAAGTATTGAGGGGACCCGCAAGTTTAATGTACGGATCTGACGCCCTTGGGGGAGTAATTAATATTCTAGATGGTTTACCGGCGCCAGAGGGTACACTAAGGGGAGAGTTTCTAACCAATTATGCGACAAACAACGGGCTGAGCGGTAACTCGCTGATGCTGCAGGGGAATGAGAATGGATTGATTTATAAGGTTCGTGGAACCTATAAAAATGCGTATTCTTATAAAACCCCGACAGAATATGTGCCGAACTCAGGCTTTAACGAAACCAACTTTGAAGGCCAGATCGGGTTGAATAAAAAATGGGGATATGCCCATTTGGATGCTTCGAGTTTTCGGAATATCATTGGGTTTTATGAACCAACGAGGAATGATGGTGGTCAGTTGATTGACGAAGATGGAAATACCTTTAGCGACGACCAAAATAAGGACCGCACACTGGCTTTTCCTAAACAGGATGTGAGGCACTATAAGGTTGCTTTGAACAGTAATATTTTATTGGGTGAGGGTAGCCTTAAGGCAACTTTAGGTTTTCAGCGCAATTTAAGAAGAGAAATTGAAGCCGCCGGAGACGATGGTTTAGCCTTATTTCTGAACAGTCAGACGTATAGTTATGATCTAAAATACTCTTTAAAGGAGTTTAATGGCTGGGCGCCGGTGGTTGGTATATCTGGTGAATTCATTCACAGTTTAAATACCACAGGGGCAGAACAGCTGATTCCAGATTATGACTCCCAGGCTTTCGGTGGATTTGTATTTGTAAAAAAGACATGGGCTAACGACAGTTTCAATGCCGGCGCACGTTTTGATTACCGGAAAATGGATGGAAAGGCCTTTAGTGGAGATTCAGAGTTTGACGCCTTCTCCAACAAATTTTCACACCTGACGGGGGCTTTGGGCTATACCCACGAGTTTAATGAGGCTTTTAATTTTAAAGCCAATGCGGGTAGTGCTTTTCGCGCACCAAACGTAGCAGAATTATCATCTAACGGCGTTCACGAAGGTGTATTTCGGTATGAGATAGGAAACCCGAATTTGAAACCGGAAAACAGCTATCAGTTTGATGCTTCATTTGACTATCAGAATCAATACATGACTGCATCCCTGGGTGGATTTGCCAATATTCTAGACAACTATATTTACTACAATACCAGCGGCGCAACTATTGATGTAGACGATGAGGATGGAAATGTTACGCCTTTTCCGGTATACAACTTTGTACAAGACAATGCTTTTTTAAGAGGCATTGAGGCCTCCCTGACGCTACATCCTGTAAGCTTTATTCATTTTGAAAACGGATTTTCTTATACAAGGGCTACCAACCGCGTGACTAAACAGTCGCTACCATTTATACCGGCGGCTACTCTAAGAAATGAACTTCGATTTGAGCCGAAGATTCAAGGAACCAGCAATTCGTATGTTTCAGTGGGTATAGATAATTTCTTCAGCCAAAGAAAAGTGGACAGCTTCGAAACAGCTTCCAGTGGCTACACTTTACTTAATGCGGCTGTTGGAACTACTTTCCGTATTGGTAAATCGCAAAATGTTACCGTCTATGCAGCAGGAAGAAACCTGCTGGATAAAGCCTATTATGATCATTTGAGTCGTTTTAAACCGGGCAGATTGAGTGACCAGGATCCTTCGTTCGGGATTTATAATCAGGGACGAAATATCACTTTCGGATTAAATATTCCATTTACCGTTAAGAAGTAATCCTATTTATCGCATAAATCCCGCTCCCCAAAAGGGCGGGATTTATGTTAAATAATGGCTAGCTTAGAAACTTTGGTGACTCATCATTGTTTGTAAAATAAAATCAAATCCATGTTTAGGAAAATCATCCTCTTTTCAGCTTTCATACTTTCTTCCCTTCTTTCTTTTTCTGTTTCTGCACAGGCCAGGCCAGCTGCGGACACCATATCGACTACGTTAGAGGGTATTAAATATCCTTATCCTGTAAAATATTATGCGGTTCACACGGAAGGACAGGATTTGAGAATGGCCTACATGGATGTTGCTCCGACTCAACTTAACAATGGTAGAACAGTCATTCTTTTTCACGGGAAGAATTTTGGAGGTTATTATTGGACAAACGTTATAAAAGCACTAGCCGGTAGAGGATTTAGGGTGATTGTACCGGATCAAATTGGTTTTGGCAAGTCTTCAAAAGCTTTTATTCACTATAGCTTTCATCAGATGGCACGTTGGAACAAAGGTTTGCTTGATACTTTGGGCGTGAAGAGAACGAGTGTTCTCGGACATTCCATGGGAGGAATGCTAGCCACGCGGTTTGCGTTGCTTTATCCGGAAGTTACAGAGAAGCTCTTGTTGGAGAACCCAATTGGCCTGGAAGATTACCGAACATTTGTGCCTTACATCAATACAGAGGATCAGTATAAAACGGAGTTAAAAGCGACGGCTGAAAGCATTAAAAAATATTATCAAACTTCCTATTTCACTGTATGGAAGCCGGAATATGAAGAGCTGGTTCGCATTGCCGGCGGAATTACAAACAGTGGCGATTTTCCAAGATTTGCGAGAGTGGCGGCCATGACTTACAGCATGATTTATGAGCAACCGGTAGTTTACGAGTTCTATAACCTTAAAGTTCCTACGGTACTTTTCATTGGAAAAGAAGATAAAACAATCATTGGGAAGTCACTCTTGAGTCCAGATCAACAGGCGATCCATGGTCAATATAGGCTTCTGGGTAAACAGACGGCTGCCAAGATTCCTGGTGCTAAGATTATTGAATTTGAAGCCTGTGGACACATACCGCATATTGAAGTGCCCACAGAATTCACTGTTGCGTTATTAGGGAGCTTGTAAAATCTCCATTTGAATCAGCACTTGTGCTCTTGTTACCGGGTAAGCCACATCGTTAACTATTCCATCATATATGGCGTCAAACAATGGAAGATAATTTCCTTCTAAAGATGGCACCTGTTTAACTGTTTTGTTTCCTTCTTGATCGATTAAGGTGAGTTTGCCTTCATTACCGGGCAGCTCAATTCCATAGCCTTCGTCTCCGAGTTTCATGCCTTTAAGCAATTGCTCCTCCTGAATGTCTGACCTTTTTTTATGTAAAGAGCCATTCTCCCCATGTAAAACGAAAGCTGGCAGTGCATCTACCAATAGCAGATTGGCATGAACAAAAACATTTACGCTATTTGGATAGCCCAAGTGGATCGAAAAATAATCGTCAACCTGGGTGTCTTTCCTATTCTTGCCCAAGATCTTATGAAAAGTTTCGGGCTTACCGAAAATGCTGATGGCCTGATCAAGTAAATGTGGTCCCAAATCGTACATTAAACCACTGGCAGCATAAGGCTCTTCTTTAAAAGTCTTTGGCCCGATTACATTGCGATACCTGTCATATCTAAAATGAACCTCACTTAGTTTCCCCAAAACACCACTTTCGATCACCTGACGAACGGCAGAAAAATCGCTGTCCCAGCGCCTGTTCTGGTAGAAAAATATTTGTTTTCCTTGCGCATCAGCTAAATCAAAAAGGGCAATAGCTTCATCTGTAGTTGCAGTAAAAGGTTTTTCTACGAGTATGTGTTTACCAGCTTTGAGTGCTTTGGTAGCGTAATCGAAATGGGTAAAGTTAGGGGTGTTGATGATGACAAGTTCAATAGCCGGGTCGTTTATGAGCTCATCTACACTATCGTAGCTGATTAAGCCCGGATAATCTGAAGCAGCTTGTTTTGTATTTCTTTCTGTTATAGCGTGTAGCTTAAAGCCTGGATGGTTATGAATGAATGGAACATGAAAAACCTTTCCAGACATGCCATATGCCAATATACCTGTTATAATTTCTTTATTCATATGGATAAAAATACTAAAACGCTTTACTAAACAGTACAATTATTTCAACAAACCAAGCCTGCTAGTTGTATCTTTGCCACATGAAACCTGCCGAAATACATGCAAGATGGAAGGAGTTGCAGACCAAAATCTCAACAGAATTTGATTCAGATGTTCCTGATCTTAAAGTTATCCTGTTCCTGATAGGGGTACAGGAATTGGGTAAAGGACCTGGAAAATACAGTAAGCGTCAAAAGGAGGAGTTGATGCACATCGCTACTTGTCGTTTATTGAGTGAGATGGGCTTCTATGAGTTGGAAGGACTAGATCAGGATGGATGGCCGCATTGGAAGCTGGTGAAAGCTGTTCCATCTTTTGCGATGATGGAGCAAGAACTGCTCTTAAAATCATTAGCCGTACAATATTTTGATGACATCTACAGTTCAGAATAAACAAAAAACCCCGCTGTAATTTTTACACCGGGGTTTTTTTTATATAGCTTGTAGGCTTATTTTCCTTGTTGTTGCGCTTCTTTTTTCAAAGATTCGTTGGCTACAATAACGACCTCAACTCTACGGTTAGCTGCTCTTCCTTCTTCTGTTGTGTTATCAGCAATTGGTTCAGAGAATCCTTTACCAAGTGTTAACAAACGAGATGATGGAACACCTTGTGATACGGCGTACGCTTTAACAGCAGCAGCACGTCTTTCAGAAAGGCCCATGTTGTAAGACTCAGTTCCTTTGTTATCAGTATGTCCGATCACTTTAATGTCAGTACCTGGATATTGATTTAGTGAGCTTGCCAATGATTTTACATTTGTTTTTGCTTGAGCAGTCAAATCAGCTTTATCAAATCCAAACAAAATACCGCTATCGAATTTCACGATGATACCCTCACCTTCACGGATCACTTCAGCATTAGGGATTGCATTTTGAATTTCTGCAGCTTGTTTATCCATTCTTTTTCCGATAAATCCACCTGCTGTACCACCTACTGCTGCACCAATAACAGCTCCAACAGCCGTGTTACCTGCTTTTTTACCTATAATAGCACCAATCACACCACCTGCTGCAGCACCAATACCTGCACCTTTTTGAGTTTTAGTTAAACTGTCGCATCCTTGAAACGCCATTGCGCTAAGAGATAATGCTATACTGAATGTTGCTATTTTAAATCTAGAAGTTGTCATAAATTACTTTTTTTTAATTACAATCGCTGTAACTCAAACCTGATGCCAGTTTTAATTTATTCCGAAAAATATTCTTCCAATTCCTTTAGAGAATTCTCGTCTGTATGAAAATCTTTGATCACCAAACCCTTCTCCAAAAGAATAATCCGATCACATACATCAGTCACATGATTTAAGTCGTGACTGGAGATAAAAGTGGTCATTCGCTTTCCGCCTTTTAAACTTTTAAGGATTGTCTTCAAGCGAATTTGTGTAGTAGGATCAAGATTAGCGAAGGGTTCATCCAGCACCAGAAGTTCCGGATCTTGCATCAATGCAGCTGCAATACCTACTTTATTCTGGTTTCCTTTACTAAAATCTCTAATATATTTCCCGCTGTTCAGAATTTCTCCATTAAAGAATTCGTTATACTTAAGAAGGTAAGCCTGAACATCAGCAATGCTTAAGTTGTGCAAACTTCCAATGAAGGTAAAGTATTCTTCAGGAGTAAGGTAGTCGATTAAAAAGCCTTCATCCAGGTAAGATGCGGTGTAGTCTTTCCACTGACCGCTTAGCATTACGTTTTCGGACTTAGATAATATTTCACCTTCGGATGGCCTGATCAGGTCTAAGAGCATGCGAAAAAACGTCGTTTTACCTGCACCATTGTTTCCTACCAATCCAACAGTTTCACCTTGTTGAATTTGAAGTTGGTTGATATTTACGACGGTCTTGTCGCCGTAAATCTTTTTCAGTTTGTTTATTTCTAATATCATGGTTATTCTCTGTAGCCTTCGGCCATTTTATATCTCTGTGATTCTAATCTTTTGGTTAGGAAGTTTACCCAGAACCCCCGCATCAATAGCATGGTCAATCCAAATAAGGCGACTACGATCAGTCCGATATAAGGTTGTCCAAGTAATCCGAAAGGAAGGTAGATTAAGATTGGAGTTAGCGTATAGGGAAAAGCCAATAGCCATTGTGTAGCGCCTGTTCCCTGGTAATTAAAGCTTGCGCTTTTGTTGATGTCTAAGCGTTTGTAGTTAGAGGTACCCATATAAAGTACGATCACCGTACCGAACCCAATGTTATATAGGTAAGCGGCCAGGTGTAATAAAAGTAATTTCGGACTCAAAAAGCCGTAGAAACTGGCAAGCACAGTGATCATTGTGCAGGCGATGGTAAACAACAAGAACTTTGCCTTGATATAGTCCTTAAAGTTGATCTTATTGACCAACAGTCCGTCAAAATGGGCGCTTTGCCATGCATAGATAAACTGTCCGTAGATGATAATAGAAATACCGGTCATGAAGATTGCGCCGAACATCATTTGTCCGAATGAATTGCTATTGATTGCACTCTCTTTATAGAAGAAGAACCCATAAAATAAGAATAAGAATCCCATGAATACGCTGGATCTTGATCGTTTGTGTCTTAAGATTAGTTTCAACTCCAGCGCGGCCAGTTCTCCTACTTTTCCAAACCGGTTGAGAAAGGCGTAATCTGTACTTGCCTTTTTCTCGTGCGCAGTACTTAGCTCTTCCACGTATAAGTTGTTGCTTAAGAACTGGGAATTGATTTTAAAAATAGCAAATGCAGCCAAGGTTGCGATCAGGCCCAAATACGGATACATAGCGATGTGCCTAAAAATGAAATCTGAGGCGGCCATCACCGAAATTACTTTGAAATATTCCAGACCTCCTAGTGCAAAGAATATGGCTAGTCCAACAACAGTGTAAGCGATATTTGAGATAGATTTTCTCTTGATGTATAATGCCAGAAAATTATTGAAGACTGTTAAGGAGAGTATGGTCACGATGTACATTATCGTAGGGAAAGCCCCGTATTCTCCTGCGATCTCGATGAAACAGAAAGGCAGGAATATAAATAATGGCCATAGGTTGAATGCAGAAAAGAATGCTTTTACATTTAGAAAACCAATGAGCTTATTTTTGGGAATCCGCAGGTGTAAGTAGGGAATGATACTTAAGGTGGGCAGTTCCTGAAGTTGTATCCTCATGATAAAGTCAAGCGCGAAGTAATAGATAATGAAGCCGTTGAAACTGGTAGTCACGTCTTGATTTGGGAATACCTGCGGAAGGAACTTTACCATGCCGAAGCCAATGAATATGGCTATACCTAAAAAGTACAGTAGCAATAGGCCAAATACCACCTCTGCGGCAATGCTCCCTTTTTTATTTCTTGAACGCCAAAATGATTTCTGTTGGTGGCTTAAAAAAGTACTCAGCATGTGTGATGTGTTGGTTTAGTTTGTAATTGGAACCTAAATTTAACCCTTTGTTACATTAATAACCGTATTTATCTTTCCAGCTATCTTTTAATTTCTCTCTTAGCTTCTCTTCAGCAGCGTTTTTACCAGGATTATACAACTTTGTGCCGCTTAACTCTTCCGGGAAGTATTCCTGGGCAGAGAAGTTGCCTGCATAACCATGTGCATACTGATAATCTTTCCCGTAGCCGATGTTTTTCATCAGTTTGGTAGGGGCATTTCTGATATGTAAAGGTACTGGTAGATTTCCTGTTTGTTTTACCAGCGCTTGAGCCTGGTTTATAGCTTCATAAGACGCGTTGCTTTTTGCTGAACTTGCGAGATAAGTAACGCATTGTGACAAGATGATCCTGGACTCAGGAAACCCAATCACATTGACCGCGGCAAAACAGTTGTTGGCGAGCAACAGCGCATTGGGATTTGCATTGCCAATGTCTTCGGAAGACAGAATCACCAGCCTTCTTGCGATGAATAAAGGGTCTTCACCACCTTCAATCATCCTTGCCAGCCAGTAAACTGCCGCATTTGGATCACTACCCCTTATTGATTTTATAAAGGCAGATATGATGTCGTAATGTTGTTCGCCCGCTTTATCGTACAGCGCCAGATTTTGCTGCGCATGCGCGAGTACGTTCTCATTGGTCAGTACAATCTTATTGCCGCCGATGCCATTGATGGCAATTTCCAAAACGTTTAAAAGTTTACGGCCGTCGCCTCCCGAGAGACGAATCAGTGCTTCATGCTCCTTAATGGTGATTTTTTTCTCTTTTAGCACGGAGTCCTTTTCAATCGCCGTTTGCAATAAGCCGGATAACTCTTGCTCATCTAATGCCTTTAGGATATATACCTGACACCTGGAAAGTAAAGCGGAGATTACTTCAAAGGAAGGGTTTTCTGTTGTCGCGCCAATCAAAGTAACCAACCCGCGTTCTACCGCGCCCAGCAAACTGTCTTGTTGCGATTTACTGAAGCGGTGGATCTCATCGATGAAAAGGATAGGCAGACCCAACAGGCTATTTTGCAGTTGAGCGGCTTTGTCGATTACTTCACGGATATCTTTAACGCCAGAATTGATCGCACTTAAATTAAAGAACGGCCGGTCAAGTGTTTGTGAAATGATGTAAGCAAGCGTTGTTTTACCTACTCCCGGTGGCCCCCAGAATATCATAGAGGGCAACTGACCGCTCTGGATTGCTTTGCGTAAAACTGCGTCAGGACCGACGATATGTTTCTGCCCAACATACTCATCCAGACTTTGTGGACGCATCCGTTCAGCTAATGGAGGTAAATTTTGCATGAAAGTAAATATACAGAATATTTATTCTGTCTTAGGCTTGCTGCTTGCTGAACCTGGTTTTTTCTTCCAGAATTTCTTTTTCGGAGCACCGGAAGGTTTCGGACGATCTGATGGAGATGAAGTTGCCGTTTCCAATGGAGCAGTTCCCAAATCTTCAGGCATAGGAACCCGGTCTATCTTTTTTTCTATCAGCTTTTCTATGCTTTCCAGCTTTCTCTTGTCTTTCGGGTTGACTAAAGTGATGGCTGTTCCTTTTGTTGATGCACGGGCAGTACGTCCAATTCTATGCACATAATCTTCTGCATCATGAGGAACATCGAAGTTGACCACAAGGTCAATTCCTTCTACGTCAATACCACGACTCAATACATCGGTTCCGATCAGGATAGGAAGCATTCGGTTCTTAAACTTTAACAGCGCTGCTTCCCGCTCTTTTTGAGTAAGGTCTGAATGGAATGCTTCTGCTTTTAATCCAAGGTTCCTGAATACTTTACCCAGATTTTTCACCTTTTCTTTGGTGGAGGCAAATACAATAATGCTTTTGAAATCGCCAGATTTTAAGATCCTGGTCAGTAATGGCACTTTTTGCTCATCATGAGCCAGATATATTTGCTGCAAAATCCCTTCTGCAGGCTTGGAAATGGCAATGTTTATTTGTTCAGGATCTTTAAGTAGCGTAGAAGCCAGCTTACGGATCTTTGGAGGCATGGTTGCTGAGAATAAAACCGTCTGACGAACCTGTGGCAGGTATCCTACGATTTTCATGATATCATCGTAAAAACCCATGTCCAGCATCCGATCCGCTTCATCCAGAACCAAGTGCTTCAACTGATCCAGCTTTAGAAGACCAGATGACAAGTGGGAGATGAGTCGGCCTGGCGTCGCGATGATAATGTCGACACCTTCACGCATGGATCTTTTTTGTTGTTCGTAGGCAATCCCATCACCACCTCCATAAACTGTTAGCGAGCTAATGTTTGTGAAGTAAGAAAGGGCTTCAACCTGCAAATCTATTTGTTGAGCCAGCTCTCTGGTTGGTGCAAGAATAAGGGTATTGTTGTGTCTTTCCGGAGTTTCGCTGATCATGTTCATGATCGGCAACAAATATGCTCCGGTTTTACCTGTACCTGTTTGCGCACAGGCAATTAAATCTTGCTTATTAAGGATAAGGGGAATTGCTTGTTGTTGTATTGGTGTGGCACTGCGGAAGCCCATTGCCAATAACCCCTCGTATAGGTCAGGGTTAAAATTAAAATCTTTGAAATCCAATCTACTTTATATTGTTAGTTTTTTACTTTATAAAAGTAACCTTTTTATTTCGTTTTATTCTTATCTGCATATCCGAACACTTTTTGCAGGAGGGTGGTGCTTCTCGCACCAATATTATCACGGATCTTTAACTCTTCCTGAGCCACCTGTATGAACATTCCATCGATGGCTTTTTGTGCCACATACGCAGAAAGATCCGTCGACACAGGTTTAACTAAAGGGATCTTATTGTACTGGTTTGCTGCATCTCCCCAGTATTTGGTGGCGCCTACTTTAGCCAGACTGCTTTCAATAACAGGCCTGAACTTTTCCAACAGTTGTGCTGTAGTGACTCGTTTAAAATAAGTGGTTGCTGCATCTTTATTGCCAAGCAGGATATTCGTTGCATCAGCGATGGTCATCTGTTTGATGGCAGAAATGAAAATGGGCTTCGCTTCTTTCGCTGCGTCTTCAGCAGCCCGGTTGATGCTTAGAATCACATTGTCAGCCAATGAGCCTAATCCTATGGTACGCAAAGTTTTTTCTACTTTTTGAGCTTCAGGAGGAAATAATATTTTAACGGCCAGATTTCCCAGGAAGCCATCTTTGGCGGAGAGTTGATTGGCGCCATTTGTGGTGCCGATCTCCAATGCTTGTTTTAATCCCAGTCCAATTTCAGTAGTTGTGGGATTCCCAACTGGAAGTTGTTTTAAAATATTTCCCAGTTGGGCTTGACTTTGAACATCACAACTGCTCAAACAGATACATATAATGGCGATAGCATACAGGCTAATTGTTTTCATCTAATTTCTTCGTTTGCTCAATAGTAAGCAAATCTTTGGCCAATAGCTTTGCAGATTTAGCCAATTTGATAAATTCGGAACGATATCCTTCTGTATCCTGACCTTTCGCAGCCTCAGCTGTAGCAATCACATGATCGAAACTCGATTTTTGGACAAACTCTGACTGTTTTAACAATAGTCCTAATTCCGCCACTGCCGCGCTAAACCTGAAGTTGCCACTGGTTTGGCTAAATAGTATCGAATTATCAATTACGGCTTGTTCAATTAGTTTGCTCACGTTGCCGTCTGGCTGTTTGTAGCGCAGTTTGACGGTCATCAACTCCTTACCATTCCCTTGGAGCGTAATCGGTGTTGAGTTTTTGGCCTGATATTTTAGGTCGTCTACACTGCCGCTGAAGCTACTTTTAACCCCGATAGGGATCACCTCATATAGTGCAGTAACAGTATGGCCTGATCCCATTTCACCGGCATCTTTCTTGTCGTCATTAAAATCTTTTGATTTGAGCATTCTATTCTCATATCCGATCAACCTATAAGCTTGGGTTCTTGATGGATTGAACTCTACTTGGAGCTTCACATCTTTGGCTACCGTATAAAGTGTTCCTCCGAATTCAGTTACCAATACTTTTCTTGCTTCGGAGATGTTATCTATGTAGGCGTAGTTCCCGTTACCTTTGTCGGCCAGCTTCTCCATTTTGCTGTCTTTATAATTTCCCATTCCGTATCCAAGCACCGTAAGAAATATTCCGCTTTTGCGTTTAACTTCGATTAGTTTCTCCATGTCGCTGTCGCTGGAAGCGCCAACGTTAAAATCGCCATCTGTGGCCAGAATGATCCTATTGTTTCCGCCTTTCACAAAGTTTTCTGAAGCAATTTTATAGGCCAGTTCGATCCCTTCGCCACCAGCTGTCGAGCCGCCTGCATTGAGCTTATTGAGCGCTTCTTTGATGGTTGTTTTTTCATTGCCGCGTGTTGCAGGAAGCACAACACCAGAATTTCCCGCATAAACCACTATAGCCACTTTATCTTGTTTTCGAAGTTGGTCTGTTAACATTTTAAAGGAGGAGACTAGCAAGGGCAATTTATTTGGCTGGTCCATAGAGCCCGATACATCGATCAGGAACACAAGATTGGACGCAGGTAAGTTGGCGGTGGAAACCTTCTTCGCCTGCAGTCCGATCTTTACCAGTTTGTGGTTTGTGTTCCATGGAGCATTAGAAATTTCTGTGCTGATGTTAACGGGATCATTGCCTTTTGGCTGATCGTATTCGTAATCGAAGTAATTGATCATTTCCTCAATCCTCACTGCGTCTGCTGGGGGCAAACTTCCGTTGTTGATAAATCTTCTGAGGTTGCTATAGGCTGCGGCGTCAACATCAATAGAAAATGTGGACAGGGGATTTTGTAACACATTTCTGAACTTATTTTCGTTGACTGTGGCATAACTTTCAGATTCTGCTGGTACTGGAGTTTTGAAAATGCCGACCATGCCAGGAGCGCCAGGACTATTTTGAATATTTAAACCAGCCACTTTTCCTTTGATGGAATGTGGAGCAATGCCCTGTTGGACTTGCACTTCTCTTACAACGTATGAACTTCCTGTTGTGGCTTCTTTGGTGCGAGGTGTGTAGCCACGTACCACTACCTCATCTCTCAGGTTTTGAGGGAGCTGCTCCATTTTTACATTGATGATATTTGTTTTTCCAATTTTCACCCTGGCGGTTTTGTAGCCGATATAAGAAAATATAAGTTCCTTTACTTCCGCGCCGATCTTAGCGCTATATGTACCGTTTGCAACGACTGAAGCCCTCACCCTTAATGCGCCATTAGCATCTTCAAAGGAAATGGTAGTACCCATCATTGGGCTTCCCGTATCTTTATCAGTAACTGTTCCAGTTATCGTTTTTTGCTGTGCTTTTAAGGTCGTGTAACCTGTAAGCAATAGGAGCATTGTGAACATTAATATTAGCTTTTTCATAACCTGTGATTTGTAAACAGGATGTATGCTTTCATGAAATTCCATAATAGTGTCAAAAAATATTTTTATACTTGGGCTCGTTAGCCCCTCATACTTTTGAAATTCATTAAGAACAATTCACGAATTCAGGAACAAGACGATGCAGAACTGATCAGAAACTACAAACTTAGTGGCGATCTTGCTGTGTTGGGTCAGCTGTACAATAAGTACATGCACCTGGTTTTTGGAGTATGTGTCAATTATCTGAAAGATGAGGAGGCGGGTAAAGACGCAGTCATGCAGATTTTCGAAGAGTTAATCGGAAAGCTAAAAGTTCATGAAGTTCAAAACTTCAAAAGCTGGCTTCATGTACTCACCCGGAATCATTGTTTGATGGCCATCCGTAAAAATTCTAAGAATGAGACCGTATCTTTAGAAGACACGTTTGTGGAAAACACTGACTTTGTGCATCTGGATATGGAGGATACAAAGGAAAGTAAGCTTACTGTTATGGAGAAGTGCATGGAGAAACTTCCGGAAGAGCAAAAAGTAACGGTAGACCTGTTTTATTTACAGGAGAAGTGCTATAAAGAAGTGGCAGAGATTACCGGCTATGATATGCTCAAAGTAAAGAGCTATATTCAGAATGGTAAAAGGAACTTGAAGATTTGTATAGAAAAGAATAGTGGTGAATAAGGATTGGTTAGATATAGCGGTTTTAGAAGACTATCTGGACGGTAAGTTGGATGCAAAAACCATGAACAGGGTAGAGCGCGAGGCGCTGGAAGATCCGTTCGTGGCAGAAGCGTTGGCAGGACTTAGTGCCGCTCCTAAACGATCCTTAGCATCTATTTCCTTATTGCAGAAACAGCTCAGAGAACGTATTGAAGAGCAACATACGACTAAAAAGCAGTCTGTTATTACCTGGCAGCGGCTGAGTATTGGTTCTGCTGCTGCGGTCATGTTTATCACAGTTGGGATTATTTATTGGATGAAGCAGGTAAACTATGATAAGCTGAATGCCGCCAAAAAGGTCGATGTAGTTATTGCTCCTAAAATTGATAAAGACACTATTCTGTCGACAGCAGTAATACCCGAAGCACTAACTTTTCCCGAGAAAGAGGCAATCGCACAGGTTAATAAACCTAATAAGCCAACCGCGGCCGAACTGAGTGTTCAGGATAAAGTAATGGTTCAAAGTAAAGTTGCCACGGTGCAGCCCCAGGTCGAAGATCAAAGTGCCAGACGAACAGCTTCATCATTTACCGCTACAGCGATGGCCATGCCCAACAGCTTTGGTGCAGGTGTAGTTCGCGGCAAAGTTGTCGATGAGGCGACTGGAAATCCGCTCGTAGGTGCGTCAATTTCTGTAAAGGATGCTCAGGGAGTTTTCAAGGTTGTTGCCACTGTTGGTCCCGACGGTGCATTTTCATTTAAAAAGGATGACCTAATCAATGATTCAACCATCACCGTTAGCTATATCGCTTACGCTACAAAAGTATTGCCTGTCCATGCCAATGGGCCGCTGGCAATAGCCCTCGAAGAGCTCAAATATGATCTCAATGATCTGGTGGTTAGGGGCTATAGTAATAGGAAAAAAGAGGTGGTGACTGGCTCATCTTCTATTGTAAGCGGTAAAGAAGTTGTGGATGTACCAGTAGGCAATGGTAATCAGGTGGCAAAAGGAAAGGTTGCCGGTTTAAATATTCAAAACAATACCGGAGCACCGGGCATGAGGGCTTCAAAAAACGTTCATGCAATGGCACAGTCGCATCCTGTGGATGGTTGGGATCATTATTACATGTACATTGCCAATAACAGCAAATTCAAAGACAAGCCAAGGTTAGGTCGTTCGGTTGAACTGACCTTCGCTATAGATTCGGCCGGTCATGCTCAAGGCATTAAAGTACTTAAAGGAATCTCGAGTAAATACGATAAAGAAGCTATTCGTTTAATAAAAGAAGGCCCGAGTTGGTTACAACCCGAGCCTGTTAATTCTAGAATAAGTTTTAAAATAGATTTCTAAAAGAAAAGGTGAATGATGGCGTAGACAATTCCGGCTAGCGTAGCTGAAACCGGAATAGTTAAAACCCATGCCCATAAAAGGCTTACCGTTACACCCCACCTTACTGCAGACACCCTTTTTAACAAACCAACACCTACGATTGATCCTGTAATGGTATGCGTGGTAGAAACCGGAATACCAAAGTGTTCAGTAATACCTAAGGTTACAGCACCTGCAGATTCTGCGGCCACACCTTCAAAGGCATTTACTTTAGTAATTTTTGATCCCATGGTTTTTACAATCTTCCATCCACCACTCATGGTGCCTAACGCGATTGCTGCATAGCAGGAGATTGGAATCCATTCTGGCATATGGTCGCCTGTCTTTAATACATTTGCTGCCACCATGGCTACGTAGATAATACCCATAACTTTTTGTGCATCATTACCACCATGGGTAAAACTTAAGGCTGCAGAAGACACTAACTGAAGTCTTTTAAACCATTTCTCTGCCACTGATGGCCTCGCATTCTTCGAGATATGAAGTATAATAATCGAGATGATCACCGATATGACCATACCAATCACTGGTGCGAGTACAATGAAGGCCACAACTTTCAGGATCGGTGCAAGATTGATGGCTGACATCACATTTACGCCAAGGGAAGCTGCTTTTGCCATTCCGGCACCAGCGAACCCACCAATCAGGGTATGTGACGAACTAGAGGGTATACCGAACCACCAGGTGAACAAGTTCCACATAATGGCTGCTATCAGCCCTGCGAGGATCACTTCCAATGTAATGAAATTCTCTACCACAGTTTTAGCTATGGTATTGGCTACTTTATGATCAGTGAAATAGAAGTACGCGGCAAAGTTGAACAAAGCCGCCCAAAGTACTGCTTGAAAAGGAGATAGTACTTTTGTAGATACAATAGTTGCAATGGAGTTCGCTGCATCATGAAAGCCATTGATATAATCGAAAGCAATTGCCAAAACAATTACAACAACCAATAAGGTAGTTACCATTCTTTATATGTTTTAAGCGTTCTTTACCAATATAGACTCCAACACATTTGCAGCATCCTCACATTTATCAGTAGCCATTTCTAGTGTTTGAAGCAGTTCTTTCTGTTTGATGAGCTCGATTGCATTGGTCTCAAATTCAAACAAGCGGGCGATTGCTAAATTACAAACATAATCTGCCTGATTCTCGCCGCTATTGATTCTCACACAAGCATCAGCAATTACACGGATATTTTTGAAGCTTCTCAATTCCTTAATTGCCTTCTCCAAATCTGTGCACATTTCTACCAAAAGCTCAGCAAGTTTTACCATCGCGTCGCCTATGTTGGTGATGTTATAAAGCTCAATGTTCGTGGCAGAAGCATGAATATAATCAGCAATGTCATCAACTGCACTCGCTAACGCATGGATATCCTCTCTATCAAATGGAGTAATGAAGTTTTTGCTTAATTCCAGGAAGATAGAATGGGTAATGTCGTCTCCAACATGCTCCAAACGTTCGATTTCTTTAATGTGCTCTTTTCTTTTTTCCATGTCAGACGTAGTTAACGCCAACAATAAGGCCTCCGAAATTTTCAAGGCATTGCTTCCTGCCTGCTCAAATAGCGGTTGAAATTTTTTATCCTTTGGAGTGAAGAAATTGAAAATACTGTTCATCTTATCAAATAATATATGATACAAAAGTATGTGTACAATGTTAACTTAATGTTAAGTGTTAAGGTTTTTTAATCATCTTAATCCATTTAGTTGATCTTTTCTAGTGTGAAGGCAAAGGTAGTTCCGATTTGCAAAGTGCTTCTGACTGAGATTATTTGCTGATGTGCCTCTAAAATATGCTTCACAATTGCGAGCCCAAGTCCTGTTCCACCTTCTTCTCTTGATCTGTGGGAATCAATTCTGTAAAACCTCTCAAATAATCTAGCCAGGTGTTTCTCTTCGATTCCAATGCCGTCGTCGGTTACTTCGATCAAATACTGGTCATGAAGTTCGAATATCTTGATCGCAGTGGAACCATTCGCCTTTCCATATTTTAAAGAATTTTGAACCAGATTGATCATGACCTGCCTGATCTTTTCACGATCTGCTTTGACATAAGCAGGGGAAGTATATTTTTCCTTGAAAGAGAGCTTGATGTTTTTATTCTTGGCATTGTCTTCTAAGTTTTCCATGACCTCTTTGGCCAGTACTACGAAGTCAAACTTTTGATAATTTATAGGAATCTCACCGGTTTCAAGCTTCGAAATCGAATCAAGGTCGTTAATTAAGTAACTCAACCGATCCACATTGTTAGCTGCTTTTTTTAGGAATTTAGTGGCCATTTCCGGGTCGTCGATCAAGCAATCCTGCAACGTTTCTATATACCCTTGGATGGCGAACAGGGGAGTTTTAAATTCATGAGAAACATTTGAAAGGAATTCCCTTCTAAATTGTTCCTGTTTTTTCAGTACTTCAATCTCTCTCTTTTTGGCACCCGCCCATTCTTTCACTTCCTGCTCCACATCATTAATGGGATCTGAACTCACATATTCGCCAAGCGCATCCTTCAGGTCTTTTCCAAGCTTCAGGTTGTGAATCATTTTATAAATTAAGACAACTTTTGAATAAATGTATTTTTCCAGGAGGTAGTAGAATACGATAAAGCTGGTGAAGAAAGAGACGCCGAATGAAATCAACATAAAATACCAGCTGTGCTGGAAATAATAATTGACTAAACCAATGGATAACGCTACCGAAAAAGCGGTGATGAGCACCAATACACTTAATTTCATGCTAGCAATTTACAAGATAAAATATCAAATGTTCTGCTTTTCAGTAAGATATTTCCAATATCTCTTTGGTACATGTTGTGTATGAAGTTTGGTGTTTTTACGTGCTACGATGTTCGTGCTTTTGAAATAGTTAGTCCACAAGTTTGCGTATAAATGCTCGCTATCATTAACCAATTCTTTTACAGAACTGGTCAATTTCTTTTGATCTTCAATAGATAAGTAGACTTCTTCTACGTTCTCCAGGTCGTAAAAGATTCCATAGTGGCGTTTCAAATCATAGATAATCCATTTCTGATCTGCATACCGGTCTTTAAAATGCTTCATAATTAGTGGAATAACATTGAAGTCAGGATCAATCCCGCAATAGAAGATGCCATCGGCCGACTGTTTAAAGCGGATGAAAGCTTCCATTCTATGTTTCTCTCGTTCTACTTTTTTTGCGACCTGAGCTACGGCGAGGACGTGTTCATTTCCGTAGTTCGTTTCAGCGCCAATTTCGCTTGAGAAAATATAGCAGCTGAACTCAAAAAGGCTTTCCATGGATGCTGCTTTTTCTGAGAGAAAGCAGCAATAAAAGTTTCTCATCCATCCTCTGTCAAGTTTTTTCTGAAGTCCCTTCCACACCCGGTCTGCCTTTGCCGCATCATTGTGAATTGTTAGCGTTTCTGCGAATGCATCTGGTTCGAAATGTTGCTGCAATCTCAGGTATACCTTAGCAGCCTTTCGCTCAAATTTTTCGAAAACTGCACAGAGCAAGCTTTCCAAACTCCCGTCAATTATATAGATCATAGGTTAGAAAAGAACCATTTGCTGCAGGTCGTTCTTAATATACTTGCTCTGGCTTTCTGCGAGAATAAATGATTTAATCTGCGTGTTCTGATAGTCTTTCAATTGATATGGGGTGTCTGCGCATTTAATAAAGTATTTGGCCCTATTGTAAGCTACGCCGATTTTTTTGAGCTGGTCGATTCTCAACTTACCGAACTTTCGTGCCTGTACGATCTTCTGTGCAGACATTACACCGATACCTGGAATACGCAATATCATTTTATAAGCGGCTATGTTAATGTCTACCGGAAAAAATTGAAGGTTCCTTAAGGCCCAACTTAACTTCGGATCAATATCTACATCCAGGTGTGGATTTTTGTCGTTTAAAAGTTCATTGACATGGAACCCATAGAAACGCATGAGCCAATCTGTTTGATAAAGCCTGTTCTCCCGAATTAATGGAGGTTGTGATCCGATCACCGGCAACCTGTTGTCGTGGCTAATGGGAATATAACCGGAATAATATACCCGTTTTAGCGAAAAGTCTTTGTAGAAAGAGGCGGCTGTTTGCATGATTTCCTGATCTGTTTCCGGCGTAGCGCCGATTACCATCTGTGTGCTTTGGCCTGCAGGAACAAATTTAGGAACGCTTTTTATTAGCTTTTTCTCATCCTTCAACCTGATAATCTGGTTTTGAACAAAGCCTAAAGGTTTGATCACGTCACTGTGGCTCTTCTCAGGGGCAAGCAGTTTCAGTCCGGATTCAGTTGGCATTTCCAGGTTAATGCTCATCCGGTCTGCGTACAACCCTGCTTCCATAATCATGTCTTCGCTTGCTCCAGGTATTGTTTTTAGGTGAATATAACCGTTGAACCCTTCTTCGAGGCGAAGTTTTTTAACTACCCTTAACAACCGTTCCATGGTAAAATCAGCGTTTTTAAAGATCCCGGAACTTAAAAACAAACCCTCAATGTAGTTTCTGCGGTAAAAATTCATCGTCAGGGATACCACTTCTTCCACAGTAAACGCCGCACGTTCTATGTCATTACTCTTCCTCGACACACAAAAAGCGCAGTCAAATATGCAATGATTGGTCAATAAGATTTTTAGTAAGGAAACGCAACGTCCGTCTTCCGTATACGTATGACAGATACCCGAGGTATGGCTATTTCCCAAACCCTTATTGTCATTTTTTCTCGTTCCCCCACTTGAAGAACAAGAAACATCATATTTGGCTGCATCAGCCAATATGTTCAACTTTTCTCTAATCCGCTCAGACATACTATATTTGTTTACTAACAAATATAGTAATAAAGCTAATAAAAATAGTATTTTTTAAAATGAAGGCTGACCTGCTTCTTCAAAAAACTGAGCAAGGTATGCTAACATAAATTCATGACGTTTCTGAGCCATCTCTGCACCAGTCTGAGTTTTCATCAGATCTTTTAATAGCAACAGTTTCTCATAAAAATGATTGATTGTTGGGGCGACTGAATTCTTGTATTGTTCTTTAGTTTGCTGGTATGCAGGTAATATTTCAGGATCATACAACACCCTGTTTTTGTAACCGCCATAGGTGAATGCCCTAGCTATTCCCACTGCTCCAATTGCATCTAGCCTATCTGCATCTTGTACGATGTCAAGTTCTTTGGAACGAAATTCGATTGTGCCCAAACTCGCTTTAAAACTTAAATTTTTGATGATGCGTTGCACATGAAGAATCACCTCCTCATCTACCGATATCGAATTAAGGAATTCGCCAGCCACCCTCGGACCAATTTCTTCATCACCATTGTGAAACTTACTATCGGCTATATCGTGTAGTAAAGCTGCCAAAGAAACCACCAAAACATTGCCGTTTTCCTGCGCATTAATTTTCAATGCATTCTTATAAACGCGATCAATGTGAAACCAGTCGTGTCCTGCTTCCGCAGTTGCTAAGGTATCCTTTACAAATGAAATTGTTAATGTAATAAAATGCTCCATAATTGGTAGTGATGAAGCACAAATATAACAATTATGAAGTCATGCTCATGCCACCAGATGGCGGTACCATTTGAACCAGCTCTGTATGATCAAATGAAATCAGCTGCATCACCTCTACTTCAAGAATTATACTGATTTGAAAAAGACGTTCTAATGTTAGTTTACTATATCCCAACTCGATCTTACTATAAGCATTCTGAGAAATCCCTAATTTTGCGGCGAGATAATCCTGCGTATAATTTCTAAACTCCCTTATCTTCCTAATGTTGCCCGCAACAACTTTTGTTTTAGACGCTAGTTGGTCACTCATAAAATACTTTTTTGTTCCCTGATGATTTTAATAAACGAAAAAAAAGGATGGTCAGTTTTTTGAACAATAATCAAACCCCTTAATTGGAGGCTTCGTATATGTAAGTATTGAAACATCATATGAACAACGATAAGCACATATTCCCCCAGGAAGTAATTGAAAATACTGCAGAGTTTCATTTTCACGCGCACAGTTCACATACCCAGGTTATTTATAAAATGGTTCTTGTTTCCTTGTTCTTTGTGCTACTAGGGATCTTTTTTATCAAAGTAGATGTGAATGTTAAAAGTGCTGGTTTGTTCAGGCCAATTGAAGAACGTAATGACATCAAGCCGCTCGTTAATGGTCGGGTGGATTCTATTTTTATCCAGGAAAATTCTCACGTAAAAGCGGGACAAATTTTGCTTACCATTAAAAGAGAATCCCTGGAAGGTAAGAATGACCTGATTCAATTACAGCAATCTGATGTTGATGCGCAGTTGAACGATCTAAATAAATTAATATTTGCCTACAAAAGGAATGACTGGTCCAAGAAACTTGAATTGGAATCCGGTGTATATGGTCAGCAATACAGCCTTTTTATGCAAAAGATTGTAGAGGCTCGATCCCGTCTGAGCCTGGCTAAAAAAAATTACGACCGTTACCTTTTTCTGTACCGTCGCCAGGCCGTATCTGCTGTAGAATATGATGACGTTAAGCTTAAAATGGATAACATTAGCAATGAATTAAGTCTCATTGGAGAAGATCAGGGGAATAAATGGCAAACAGAACTTAATAACCTGAAGATTCAAAACCGGCAACTGCTTTCTCAAAACGAACAATATGATGAGGAGAAGGAATTTTATACACTCAAAGCCACAGTAACAGGGTCTATCCAGCAATTGAAAGGGATACAATCTGGTAGCCTGGTTAGCGCAAATGAGTTACTTGGAGAAATTTCTCCTGACTCCGGTTTGATTGCCGAGACGTATGTGTTGCCAAAGGATATCGGGTTGCTTAAAGTAGGCACTAAAGCAAAATTTCAAATTGACGCGTACAATTATAACCAATGGGGAATGGTGACAGGAACAGTGACTTCCATCTCTAATGATATTTTTATGGACAAAGGGCCGCAACCTTATTTTAAGGTGAAGTGCAAACTTGATGTGCATCAGCTAACGCTTAAGAATGGCTATGTAGGCAAAATAAAAAAAGGGATGTCATTACAAGCTAGATTTTTTGTGACCAGTCGGACCTTGTTTCAATTGTTATACGATAAAGCAGATGACTGGCTGAACCCGAATGTTATCGCTGAAAAAACAGAAAGAACCACCGCCCTATGAAGTTTATAGATTCTCTGATAGCCCCTATAAAAAGTAAGTTAGCTAAAAGGAAAAAAGAGCGACTGGTTAATGTTAAGCAACATGATGTGACAGATTGTGGAGCTGCCTGTATTGCGTCTATTGCTGCGCATTATGATCTGGATCTGCCGATTGCCAGAATTCGACAATTTGCTTCCACGGATACTAAGGGGACAAATGTGCTCGGCTTGATTGAAGCTTCCACAAAGATTGGCTTTTCAGCAAAAGGCGTAAAGGGGACTTATGAAAATCTCTTTAACATTCCCCTTCCTGTAATTGCCCATGTTGTTCAAAAGAATATCGCCCATTATGTTGTGATCTACAAAATGACCAGCGACCATATTGAAATAATGGACCCTGCTTACGGTGAAATGCATAAGATCAGTCATGATGAGTTTCGGCAGAAGTGGACAGGCGTACTGATTATGCTTTTACCGAATGAGGATTTTACCACCGGCGAAGCGCGCGTAAGTTTAGAGCAGCGATTTATTTTCTTGTTAAAGCCTCATAAAGCTGTTTTACTTCAGGTGTTAGTCGGTTCCATCTTCTATACCATACTGGGACTTTCTACCTCTATCTTTCTGCAGAAAATAGTAGACAATGTATTGCCGGAAGGGAACACCAATTTGCTCAATTTGATGGGAACGATCATGATTCTCATTATTCTGCTGCAGATATTCTTAAATTATGCGAAGACGCTGCTAACCATAAAAACTGGTCAGCAGATCGATGCCCGACTTATCCTTGGTTATTATAAACACCTTTTAAAATTGCCTCAGCAATTCTTTGATACCATGAGGGTGGGGGAAATCATTTCCCGAATGAATGATGCAGTTAAGATTCGGGCGTTTATCAATGATGTGTTGGTAGGTTTTCTAGTGAATGTTTTCATCCTAATATTCTCATTCATTTTAATGTTTACCTATTATTGGAAATTGGCACTTATCATGTTAATTGTGGTGCCGCTCTACGCAGGTATTTATTATATTTCCAACAGACTCAATAAGAGTACGCAACGTAAATTGATGGAGAATACTGCTGAATTGGAGAACCAGTTGGTGGAATCGGTGAACGCTGTCAGCACTATAAAACGATTCGGACTGGAAGATTTTTCGAACCTTAAAACAGAGGGCAAGTTTATTAATTTACTTCGTACAATTTACACTTCTGGAACCAACTCCTTATTGGTTGGAAATATGAGTGGTTTTGTTTCCAGTCTTTTCGCCGTGATCTTATTGTGGACAGGCGCAACCTTTGTGATCAACAACGTTATTACTCCAGGCGAATTGCTTTCTTTTTATGCGATTATAGGCTATTTTACCGGCCCTGTGATCAGTTTGATTGGAATGAACAAGGTTTTGCAGGATGCAAGAATTGCGGCTGACCGGCTTTTCGAAATTATGGATCTGGAAAGGGAGTCGACTGAAAATAAGGCGGAACTTACCCCGGATATGATTGGAGCTATTCATTTCAAAAATGTGAATTTCCGATATGGAACAAGGGTAACGGTTTTTGAAGATTTTAGTCTTGAGGTGCCAAAGGGAAAGATCACTGCCATCGTAGGGGAGAGCGGTTCCGGTAAAACGACCTTGCTGTCATTACTTCAGAATATCTATACTTTACAATCAGGAAGTATCCTTATAGGTGCGTACGATATCAAATACATCACAAATGAAAGTTTAAGGAAGGCAGTTGGCGTTGTGCCGCAGGATGTTCATCTGTTTGCGGGGAATGTTACAGAGAATATCGCAGTAGGTGATATGGAGCCTGATATGAAAAAAATCATTCACATCTGCAGTGAGATTAAAATACTGGATTTTATTGAAAAGCTACCTAATGGTTTTGATACCTATTTGGGAGAAAATGCAGGGAATCTTTCCGGTGGACAACGACAGCGCCTGGCTATAGCGCGTGCGCTTTATAGAGATCCGGAAATTCTCATTCTTGATGAAGCCACCTCTTCTCTCGACTCTACCGCTGAGGAACATATTCATAAAACTATAGCGTTGCTTAGGCAGCAAGGCAAGACGATCATTTTAATCGCCCACAGGTTGAGTACAGTCGTAAACGCTGATAAAATAGCAGTTCTAAAGGAGGGAAACCTGATTGAGCAAGGTACGCATAAGCAGTTGTTGAAGAAAAATGCCGCTTATGCTGTGATGTGGAATAAACAATATCAGAAGGTTGATTAGTCGGTAGTTACCGGCAATTTTTCTCCCTCCGGCCTTCTGGTTCCGTCATATAATTCATACTCAAGCATTCTACAATCCAGCTTTCCGTTGTAGAACTCTATTTTGCGTGTGGCTTTCAGTCCGATCTTTTTTGCCAGGTCTGGATTCCCGGTAAATATGTATCCGAAATAACCTTTACAATCCTGCTTTAGGAAATCACCAATACGTTTGTAAGTAAGCTCCAGCTTGGAATGTACCCCTAGGCGTTCTCCATATTCTGGATTGAAGACGACTACCCCTTTGCCTCCCTCAGGAACCTGAGTATCTGCAAAATCACATACCTCAAAGGTGATCAATGTATCTACACCGGCAGTTTTAGCGTTTTTACGACTAACATCAACAGCGTCTTCAGAAATATCGGTCGCTACAATTTGCAGGTCAACATTTTTAATTACCTGTTCTTTCAATATTCTTCTTTCGGCGAAGAATACCTCTTCGTCGTAGCCAAGGATATGCATGAAACCATAATTCATTCTAAACAGACCGGGCCTACGGTTGGTTGCGATTAAAGCGGCTTCAATGGCAAGCGTACCTGAACCACACATTGGGTTTACGAATGGTGATTTTTGATCCCATTTGCTACTCAACACGACACTGGCGGCCAAAGCTTCTAACATTGGTGCTTTTCCCGGTATTTTCCGGTAGCCATGTTTAGCGAGGGTTTCACCTGAAGTATCAACAAAGATATCTGCATCATTGTCTTTCCAATACAGGTGCACAACAGCCTTATTAGCATCTGAGCCGGAATTAGGTCTGATTCCCTTTTTATCTTTTATTCTATCCACAATTGCATCCTTAACTTTAAGGTTGGCAAAAAGAGGCGTGGTGATGGTTGGGTTGTCTACATTGGAAGTTACGGAGAAATAGCCTGAAAAGTCAATCAACTCTTCCCAAGGCATTTCTACAAGTTCACGGTATAACGCTTCAGGATCCTGAGCTTTGAAGCTTTTTAAACAATAGAGAATCTGGCTGGCACACCTCAAATTCAGATTCAGCTTAACGCACTCTGATAGGGTTATGTTCAGTTCAACACCGGTAGGGAAATCCCTCACTATGGTGTAACCAAGGGCTAAAACCTCATCTTGTAAATAAGGAGAGAGACGTTTGTTGCAGGTTATGATAACCTTACTTTTTGTGTGGAAAACTTGCATAATTAATTGTACGAAGTTATCAATAAAAATATAGAGATTTGAACTTCGCAGTAGAATAAAATAGTATTTGATATGGAAATTAAAGGAAAAGTGCATGAAATCGGTGCATTACAGCAGGTGAGTGAGACATTTAAAAAACGCGATCTTATCATAGAATATGCAGAAAACCCTACTTATCCTGAATTCATCAGGTTTGAGGCTTTACAAGATAAAACTGCCTTATTCGATAGCTTAAAGCAAGGTGATGACATTGAAGTTTCTTTCAACTTACGTGGCCGTCCCTGGACAGATAAAGCAGGCAAAACCTCTTATTTTAATAGTTTAGTAGTTTGGAGAATCAATGCGTTGACAAACAGTGCAGCGACTGCCGCTACTCCTCAATATGCTCCACCAGCTGATTTAAGCAGCGCGCCAGGAGAGGAAGATGATCTTCCATTCTAAAGATCTTTTTTAAATAAACAAATTGACCGCTATGCCGCCTTCCAAAGAGGGCGGCATTTTTTATAGACCGTAAAATAGTTGGAGATCATTGCTGATGCAGTGGGAAGTGTAAGTAAAATGAAGTTCCTTCTCCAGGAGTAGATTTCAGCGCAATTCGTCCACCTTGCATTTCCGTAAATTCTTTACACAACAATAATCCCAGCCCAACGCCTTTTTCATTACTTGTTCCGTAGGTAGATACAGAGTTCATCGTGAAGAGATTTTCAGCCTTCCGCTCGTCAATTCCTATTCCATCATCTGTGATGATGAGCACCCCGTGTGTTTCAGTTCGCTCGCTGGAAACTGATATCCGTCCGCCTGGTTTGGTAAACTTTATAGCATTGTTCAAAATATTTCTGACCACCAGTTTCAACATATCAAGGTCTGCAACGATGATTAGCTCCCTATCGATCTCGCTGTGTAGGTCAATTGTCTTCTCTGTCGCCGCAGAGCGCTGTCCTTCTATACACAAATCCATGACTTCATAGTACGACACCGCAACAGGATCGACCTTCATGCCGCCTTCCATCTGCGCTTTGGTCCAGGAGAGTAAATTGAACAGCATGTTCTGCGTGCTTTTGGTTTCCTTGAGCAGGTTGCGATTTATGGCTTTTCTTTCCTCCTCTTCAAGGTCGAAATCAACCAGGATTTCAAGGAAAGTTTGAATAGAATTTAATGGAGACCTGAGGTCATGGGAAAGAATTGACAGGAGTTTTGTCTTACTGTCATTGGCTTCCCGTAATGCTTTTGAAGCATTGATGGCTTTCATTTTTTCTCGCTCCTGGCTTTTGACCAGGTAGCTCAAAATAATGATGATGCAGGCAATAACAGCTAAATAAGAAGTATAAGTGTCTACGAAAAAACCTTCACGATTGGCATAAGTGTTCTTAATTAGCTTGGGGTTAATATACTCAACGTAAAGCATGACCGCCACGAAGCAGGCATTTAAGATAATCCAAAATAGCGATTTTCTACTTGGACTCACCGCTACAGTGAAAACAACCGATAGTAGAAAAAGCAGTAATGTAGGACCGGCAATTCCGGAGTTAAAGCAATAATTTACAGTAAGCAACAGGTTGCTGGTGACGGTAAAGATAAACACACTTGATTTAAGATTGCCAAGATATCTCGAGTTGTAATACAGGCCGGAAATACATAAAAATGTAACGGCCAGGAGGCCATTTACATAGGGGACACCTATAAATAAATTCACAATTAAACTGATTGGGATTGCAATAATTCCCAATAAACTTACTTCATGAAATATCCTTGCTTGAATGCTGGTGGCGTCAACAGGTCCAATTAGTTTCGTATGAAAATTCCTTAGAGCGCTTATCGTCACTTCGTGATTCGTTATTTGAATCTCAAATATAAACACTCCCAGTGACTTGGGTGTTAAAATATGTTAAATTGACGACATTCTCTAAACGCTTCGTTAATTTTGATAGTCGGATATGAAAAAAAGAAGCCTCTGGTTGATTACTGCCCTGATGACCATAGCTTTGCTAGGTGTATTTGTGATGCAGTTGTATTACATCAGGGAATCGTATAACCTTAAATCTCAGCTTTTTGAGCATGACGTCAATGAGGTGCTCAATTCTGTGGTGAATAAAGTTCAAAAGCGCTATGCTGCGAACCACATTAGCAAAAAGGATATAGAAGTCAAGCAAGAAAGAGAGCGGGACTTCAGAGATAAGGCACAACAGATCGTAGATTTTAAGGAGAACTTCAGATTAGAGCGGGAGCGGAGAAAGTTTACGCAGAAGAAGAAGATTTTCGAAGATCTAAACATGCGCGATAGCTTGCTTCGACTGACTTTTATAAATCCGGTACGCATTTCAGAAGAAATATATTTGGGGATATCTAGCAGAGACGCACGTGGAAAGAGTCCGCTGAAAGTGCAGGTCGACTTTTGGCGTGATGAAAACGGCGTGATTAAAGGAACCTCAATTAATCAGACTATTGAAACTTCTATTGCACTAAGCAGGCCTCAAACTTTTTCCTTAAATCCAAATGACTTGCCGGACAGTTTAAGGTACCTGGCAACGGATCCCCAAAGTTCCAGATATGTTACCGTTACTCTGGAACAGGTTAGAGCGGAAATGGCCCTGAAATTTAAGATTGAAGATAAGATTGCTGAACAGAAATATACTGACGGTTTGAAAGAAATCATGGAGGATACTGTGGCTTCCAGTGGCAGCAATCTCAATTACCTGCTCGACCTGGAAAAGGAAATGAAACGGGTATATGTGCCCATTGCCAGGCGGGTGAATCGTGATGAACTTGATACCCTTCTTAAGAAAGAACTCCTGAATAGAAACATCACGCTCAACTATGACTTCTGGCTAAAAACAGCAGACAAGGATTCCTTGGTGTATAGAAAGGTGGCTATGGCTGGAGAGGAGACCCTTCCTGGAAACACGTTCAAAACTACCTTATTTAATAATGATATTTTTGGGGATCCCGGGATGTTGTATGTCAATTTTCCCGATAAAAATAGCTTGATTTTAGGCAACATGGGTACAACAATGGCTTCATCGGCGGGGTTGTTGCTGGTTTTGGTATTCATCTTTTCCTATACCCTCTACGCCATCCTTCGTCAGAAGAAAATCTCTGAGATGAAGACCGATTTCATCAACAACATGACTCATGAATTCAAAACGCCCGTGGCTACGATTATGATTGCCAGTGAAGCATTGAAAGATCCGGAGATTGTGGAGGACAAGAAAAGAATTGCCAGACTTGCCGGAATTATTTATGATGAAAATGTTAGACTGGGCAATCACATTGAAAGGGTGCTCAGCATCGCAAGGTTGGAGAAGAAGGAGTTAAAACTTGAGCAGACTGATGTTAATGTCAACGATTTAGTGATTGCTGTTTTAGACAGTATGGACCTTCAGCTCCAAAAGAAAGGAGCAGTAGTTGATTTAGAACTAGATGCTATCGATACCGTTGTAGTTGGCGATGAATTGCACCTCTCTAATGTTTTGTATAACCTGATTGATAATGCCAATAAGTACAGTGTTGATCCGCCTAAGATCAGCATTAAAACCAGAAACACTGCTAAGGGGATTGTTATAACTATTGCCGATGAGGGAATTGGAATGACCAAAGAACACAGCAAGAGAATTTTTGATCAGTTCTACCGGGTCCCTACCGGCAACCTGCATGATGTCAAAGGGTTTGGTCTCGGATTAAACTATGTGCAAGATATCATCAGTCAGATGGGTGGCAATATTAAGGTGCACAGTGAAAAGGATAAAGGAACAGAATTTACCATAACTATACCCTCTAAATAAATTAACCGCATGAAACGAATCTTATTGGTAGAAGACGATCCCAACCTGGGACTACTTCTACAAGACTATTTGCAGCTTAAAGGAAAGTTCGATGTTGTACTCTGTGTAGATGGAGAGGAGGGATTAATAGCCTTTACCAGACAAGATTTCGACTTGTGCATTCTGGATGTGATGATGCCGAAAAAAGACGGATTCACCTTGGGCAAAGAGATTAGAAAGATCAATGAAAATGTGCCCATCATTTTCGCCACGGCAAAAGCCATGATGGAAGATAAGGCATCAGCTTATGATTTAGGGGGTGATGACTACATCACCAAACCTTTTAGAATAGAGGAATTACTTTTAAGAATCAATGCCCTGCTCAAGCGCGTTCAAAGCAAAGACGGACAAGAGCATGCCGCTCCAGTCACTAATTTTGAGATTGGGGATTATGTATTTGATTATACCACTCAACTCATTCATTTCAAAGGTCAAATTCAGAAACTGTCTACTAAAGAAGCTGAACTGCTGAAGTTGCTTTGTTTAAAAAAGAATGTGGTGTTGACCAGAGAAGAAGCGCTGTTAAGTATTTGGCACGATGACAACTACTTTAATGGACGCAGCATGGATGTTTTCTTGAGCAAACTTCGCAAGTATCTTCGAGAAGACCCGAAGGTCGAAATCCTCAATGTACATGGCAAAGGTTATAAATTGCTGGTGAACTAGTTATAGCATAAATGCTTTAAGGGCTGCCTGAGCGTAGTCTCCCCAGTTTTTTAATGCATTATTGATCGTAGTCCTTAGGCCTTTATAATCTACTGACTTTCCTTTTACCGGCGCATTAATATCTGTTAAGGGAATGGATTTGTCAGTCACCGTTTTAGCGAACCAGGTCACATTTTCATGTGGCAGCGCAACCCCTAATATCATTCCGGGTAACCCGCTGAAGGACTCAGGGCCACCAGAAACAGGAATCTTGTCCGTGTAAAAGGCAACCACATAGATAGAATCCAGGATCACCGCATTGGCTCGCCTGCATTCGTAACCAGCAATTGTCCGGACTTCACTGGTAAGTTTCCAATTAATCTTTCGTGTACTGTCTTTCACTAAAAAGGTCTCCTCATACACCTTTTTTTGTGCGACGGAGAGTCCGGTTGCAAGATCGTTAAAAATGATGCTATTTTGCTCGCCCATTGGATCACTGAAGTATCCCCTTGGGCTTTCCGGAGGTGCTATTGGTAGAAATAATGTTTTGTCGTTCGAGAAGGTTAAGGTGCTTTGCAGCAATCTGAATTGCGGGTTATTTTTTTTATAACTGTCATATGCCTCACGCATGTAATTGTCAGTACTTTTATCTGCGGCTTTTTTCAGTAAGGCGTACATATTGATACTTTTCTCAAATTCGATAATTCCGGC
>Ga0247814_10000304_pt1 | contig 42213 bp, 68 predicted proteins | sample UWRJL179409R1_FD_179947 | JGI IMG/M metagenome (GOLD analysis project Ga0247814, IMG submission 179947) | Plant litter microbial communities from Arlington Agricultural Research Station in Wisconsin, United States - UWRJ-L179-409R-1 | ecosystem: Environmental > Terrestrial > Plant litter >... | reverse complement strand
AAGCTATCATCCCGGCTAAACGCCTTTCGGCTGTACGTAAAAAATCTATTAACGAACTTCTTTCAAAAGGACAGGTCAAAGCTGCTCAGCGTAAAATTGACGAATACAACCAGGATGTTGCTGAGATTATTGCTCCTTACATTAAAGAAAACGAAGGCTCTATCACTGAAGATCAACTTGACCGAATTGAGAAACTTTTCCTTGGTAATGTATGGATTAATAAGAAAGGTCAACCTGCAATCTCCTCAAGAGATGACCTTCCTTCATAGCATTAATTATGTTATAATAGTATAAACAGGGTTTAACCCAGAAAAACAAACAAAATGGCACTAATCACCGGCGTTGTACTCCCTAATAACGGAGACAGAATCAAAGTAGAAAACTATAACGATCCAATCAATAAGATTTTGGCTCAAGTTAATGGTAACCTCGATGATTCAAATATTTCAGGAATTAATGGATCGAAGATCGCCGCAGGATCTGTACCTTATGCAGCCCTTACAACAGCCGCACAAACTGCACTAGCTCAAGGTTGGAACACTCTATCTAGCACTCCGAATACAGTTGCTGCTAACGGAAACCGATCTTACACTCTTACATTCAATGGTGTGGATCTAACAGGTACTCTTAATCCAGGTTATCGCCTACGCTCAACTCGCACAGTTAGCTCACCTACACAGAGCACTTCCCTTAACGGATCAAATCAATATTGGGTCAAAACAGCTCCAAACAAATTGACGTTTACAGACGACTTCGTAGTTAGTGCTTGGGTTAAACTTACAAGTTATTCTAACTCAATCATTGCTTCAAGATACAATGGTACTAACGGTTGGTATCTTCAATGTAATGCACTTGGTCAAATTGTTCTTGTTGGAACTAATGCCGCTGCAGGAAACTTTAGCCAGGTTACAAGCGCTCAAGCTGTCCCTCTAAATAAGTGGATTCATGTTACAGCACAACTCGACATGTCAGCTTTTACTGCTTCAGTAACAACTTCTTACATTATGATGGATGGAGTAGACGTAGTTGCAACCGTCTCAAGAGGCGGAACAAACCCAACTGCCCTAGTTCAAGCCGGAAACCTAGAAATTGGTTCATACAATGGCGGAACACTTCCATTCCCTGGAAAGGTAGCTCAAGTAGCAATCTTTAATAATAAGCTTACTCAATCTACAGTTCAAGGTTACATCTCTCAAGGGCTCACTGGTTCTGAAACGAACCTGGCCACAGCAATTTCATTTAACGGTGTAACAACTGACCTTAATACTACGACACCTAACGACCTATCTGCAGGAGCCGGTGCGCCAACCGCTACAAGCGCTGATTCACCATTCGGCATGCAAGCAAATGGCGCTATTAGCTCGACAACAGACTACGGTATTGTTCAGTCAGTATCTTTCTCTACAAATACAACTCTAGTCGTTCAGGTTCCAGAAGGTAATACCCTTCCAACAACTGGTGGTATTTCAGCGATGGCATATTCATCTGTAAAAGCACCTTATGGATTTACAGTGCAAAAAGAAAAGTGGACTATTGTAGCCCAAAGCTTCGTTCCGAGTGTTACGAGCCTTCCAGCCGCGAATACCTGGTATAACAACGGTGGTAAATTGTCAGTTCCTATTGGAAACTGGGAAATGTACTACGGTGGAAGCATTAAGAAGCTCCACAACGCTACAAACGACTTCACTGTAAGTGGAACACTCTCTGCAGCTCCTAACTCGTCCGATTCTCCTGAAGTTAACTTTGGGGGTAACACCTCAACATTTAGCGGAACAATCATCATGGGTTCAGTTACAGCCTATGTGACGTTCAGTCGCACCAACACAGCTCAGACTATCATGTACTTTAACACCCAGTGTAGCGGTGCAGTGACGAGTATTGAATTGAATGGAATTACTTCCGCAACAATTATTAGAGCTACCAACGCATTACTATAAGGAGAAAAAATGGCTAGAGACGATTTAACTTATGTCTGGACAACAACAGGAAGCAAGGCACTTAGTCTTGGTTTTCAACCAAAAGTTGTTAGATTCACTGTATCAAAAAAGAACACAACTAATGATTATGTCGCACACATTTGTCATGGTATTGCCATTGATGGTACTTCGGGTGTATGGCAAGAATGTGAAGCGATCTATTCAGACACTACAGGAGCACAGTCTTGGCGATTTGATGACAGGGTCATCTCTCACTGGGAACGCGTCTCAGGGACGCTTACAGAGGTTCTAAAAGTAACTCTTACTAACTTCAACTCAACTGGAATTACAGTCAACGTTGTAAACGCTGCGAATTACATTGTAAACCTAGAATTTGAAACTTAGATGAACGAAAAGCAATACAAGAAATTTATCAGAAAGTTCTTTCTACTTTGGCTTCTTTCTTTGATTTCAATTATTGCAACAATCTTTTATCTGCAACAACAGACTCAACCAAGTGTTAATAACTATATTGGAGAAAAGGGTGATTCATCATACCAGCTTGCAGTAAAGCAAGGCTTTAAAGGATCATTGAGTGACTATCTAGATTCACTCCATGGTAAAGACTCAATTAGTACTAGTACGATTAAAACTATTGAAAAACCGACAGTAATTGAAACCACGAATACGATTGTCAGAACAGAAGTTGTTCAAGCTCCAGTTACAGAAACTGAGGGTAAACCAACTGTTGAAGATGTCAGAACAAATTCAGATACCTGTGACGTTGAAATTAAATATTCAGGTTCAAGAGGATACCAGATCCTCGTAAAAGCTTCAAGGCTTCTGGGAGGCTGTGGAATTGAATAATGGAATTCCTGCCGAAACTAGTAGAGTCCGGGGTTGTAACAACGATCCTCGCGATCTCTATTGCTCTTAATTATTATCTAATCAAGCTGCTTCTACAGTCATTCCGAGAGCGAATTGACGAAGCAAAAAAATACAGCGACAAGCTAGCTGGGACAATTACTAAATTTAGTAATACACTCGCAAAACTAGAAAAGAAAGTTGTCACTTCTAAAAAGAAACCCCGAGGAGATGAGAATGGGTAGAAAAAGAGACCAACTTAAGATGCTTCTGTTTCCACATAAGGTTGCAGATGAAGTTGCGCGAATCTCCGAACAGGGTGATAAAAAGCTAAAAACTGCCGAGAGAAAGGCAACTAAGCTTGAAGCCGCTTTGGAAGAAACTATTACTATCAGGATTGCAACAGCAGTGGGAGTAAACAAAAATGGACGTTAATTTCTGGATCATCATCAGCCTACTACTACGATTTGCAACCGTAGCTCTATTGGCTGTGGGTGTTATTCCGAAACAAATCGCGGAGATGAAGGATCCACGCAATACAGGGAGATACGGCACAATCGCCAAACTTCTTTTCTCAATGGTCATGATCTTCATTACAGTGTCCATCGTACCTTTCGCATACCAAACAACTCGCTTGGAATCAGATCCAGGTTTCACGCTTCAGAACTTCGCGAGCCTCGCTACAAACGTAGGAAACTTCGCATTCGCAGTAGGTTGGTACCTTCTATACAACAGAAAATTTAATAACGAGGAGAAATAAAATGGGACGTTGGATTCAATTAAGAGATGCAGATATGAACGTAGGGTACCAAGGGGGTTGGTGTCTTAAGTATGTACAAGATGCCTTCGGAACAGACCACCCATTTCCAACAGCTACCGCAGCATGGAACGGCGCACCAAGTAAACACTATGATCGGCCGCCTGAAGGTATTACAGTCCCAGTGTATCTATCACTAGGCAATGAGCCAGCTGGACACGTTGCTATTCGTCTGGATGATCTCGGTGTAGCTTCATCGAGTCTTGCAGGTTATCACCCTAAACCTTTCTTCTATAATAGTCTTGATGCTATGATCTCTGATTACGGCCGTTCTAATGGCGGAGCCAACTACTTAGGATGGTCAGAATACGTAGGATCTGTAAAGGTTGTAGGATGGGAAGATTATCATATTGAAAGCTGGTCAGTTCCTATTGCGTTTGAAAGAGTTACCGAAGAAGACCCAACACTTCCTATTGGTCAGACAAAGATCAAACAAGAAGGAAAAGATGGGTATCACTGGGTTGATGATCAAGCTCGAACTATTGATGGTATAGTACAGTCTCGCGCTCGCTATAACGAAGGTATTGTTCCTGCTGTTCCTGAAATCACCCTTGTTGGTACATACATTGCACCAGAACCACCTGTGGAACCTGAGCCTCCAGTTGAACCAAAGCCTGAAGATCCAGTAGTAGTTCCACCTGTAAGCAATGAGAACAATCTATTTAAGATTATTGTTCGTATCTTCCAATATTTTATTCAATACATTAAAGCCCATTGGCAAAAATAGCCATAAGTGGTATAATAGTATTATGGACTTTACTACAATTAAGAAAGCAACACTAGAGGTTCTTCGACTTGCAGTCTTTGCAATTCCAGGTGCTCTTATCCTGCTTTTCACACAACAACCAGACCTTGCTGGCGCTTACGGTATCCCTATTCTCTTTATCCTACGAGCAATCGACAAGGGTATTCACGATAATAAAGAAATCGACCTCAAGGGAATTCTCCCATTCTAATTAGAAAGGAAAACCAATGCTTTTAAGACTACTTAATGGTGCATTGATTGGCGTTATTGCCTTCATTGTAGCTGCAATTATTCTTACTGTCATCGTAAAGATCGGCCTTCTTGCACTTAACATTGCATTTTGGGCGGCTGTTATCGGACTACTTGTTTTTGCTATTGCAGCAATCACTGGCTGGACGGTATTGACACCACGACGATAGTATGTTAGTATAAGCATTATAGAGCTGGAGAGAGCTTCTATGTGCGAATCGTGAAATTAGCCCTTAGGGGCTTTTTTCTATTGACAAATACTTAAGCGGTATGTTATACTGATAAACATTATGACAGTTGTAAAAGAAAAGACAGAGTACGGCGCGGCCAGAATGGGCGTCACGCCTATTATTGACACCTACGGATCATTCAGAACTTTTACAACTCAACACTTCAAACGCAAACCAGAAACCATTACAAAAGGTATCTAAACACGGTTTGCTGACATATCGGTTGTGTAGCTGGCTTTTAACCAGCCTTAGGGAGGTTCGACTCCTCCGCAGACCACCATATCGGACACTAGTATAACAGTAGAACACCTTTCTGATAAGAAGGAGAACTTAGTGCGACTCTAAGGTGTCCGACCATAAACAAAATAACTTCTGCAGGTGTACCGGCTTGCACTCCTAGCTTACACCTAGGCGGTACTTGGTTCGATTCCAAGGCGGAAGACCATAATACGAAATAACATTTCGATAATGCGAGTTTAAGAAGCGGTCATTCTTGGGAGTCTCATAAGCTCTTGCCGAAAGGTACGTCAGTTCGAATCTGACACTCGCAACCATAAAGTTCCTTAGTGAAACTGGACATAATTCCTGCCTTCGAAGCAGAGGTTCTGGGTTCGAATCCCAGGGGAGCTACCACATTAAGCCGAGTTCGTATAATGGCAATTATAGGTCTCTTGTAAAGATCGGATCGGTGTTCGACTCACCGACTTGGCTCCAAATCGCTTTCTCATATAACGGTTAATTATGCTAGTTTTCCAAACTAGACATCAGTGTTCGATTCACTGGAGAGCGACCATATACTTCTGTGGACGGATTCCACTTAGGTGTTCTAAGCCAAAAGACAAGGTTCAACTCCTTGCAGAGGTACCAAATGGGGCTGTCGTATAATGGTTATTACTCCAACCTTGCACGTTGGAAATCACAGTTCGATTCTGTGCAGCTCCACCAAGTTAAACTAAAGTTTGTGCAAATAAGTATCCATGGCATAATGGCTGTGCATCAGGCTCTTAACCTGCTGATCCAAGTTCGATTCTTGGTGGATGCACCACGAGGTTTACTCGTCTATCGGTTAGGACACAGGCTTTTCAAGCCTGCAAGCTGAGTTCAACTCTCAGGTAGATCACCAAATTTAAAACTTGACAATAGCATAACAAGTATGCTAGAATGTAAATATGATTAGTTTAAGTCTACATCTCAATTATTCTTTCCAACCGGATTGGATCCTTTAGGTGTCAGACGTTTACTACTCATAAATAAAGTTTATAGAAAACGATCAGGCACCACATAGGTGCTATTTTTTATAATTAGAGACGGACGAGGCTTCGGCACGGTAGTCGGTGAATCAAGTGGGGCTATAAGTGACCCCTACAGTCACGACCGTAAACCGTGATGGGTAGCGAGCGGTCTCTTTATAGGAGCTTAGGCTAGTGGTAAACCAGGGGTCTCCAAAACCTCTATCATACGTTCAAATCGTATAGCTCCTGCCAAATCAGAGTATGGGAAAGTTGGCTAATCCGCTCGCCTTGGACGCGAGAGAACGCAGGTTCAAGTCCTGCTGCTCTGACCAAATAACAAGTAAACTTGTTTACTATCGGATAGTAGTTCGTTAAGGAGGCGAGACAGTCTGTAAAACTGTTGTTAATACCCGCCTGGATCGTTACCAGGATGTCCGACCAAATCGCTTTATAGCACAATAGTCAGTGCATACGTTTGAAGCACGTAGGATCTCTGTGCGATTCAGAGTGAAGCGGCCATATGCTGATGTGGTGGAATAGTAGACACGGCGGTCTCAAAAACCGCTGCCTGAAATATGGCGTATAGGTGCAACTCCTATCTTCGGCACCAATTTATCTCGTAGTGGCGGAATGGTATACGCGCTAGTTTTAGAAACTAGTGTCCGTAAGGGCATGTGAGTTCGACTCTCACCTACGAGACCATAAATATGGAAGATACCCGACTGGAAGGAAAGAGTCTTGAAAACTCTGAGGTGTTACAGCTTAGTAGGTTCGAATCCTATGTCTTCCGCCAAATCTTTATAGTTGTTGTATGTTGATCGTAGCTTACTTGGTTGAAAGCGCTGGCCTGTGAAGCCGGAGAGATGGGTTCAATTCCCACCGATCACCCCAAATGTCCACGTAGCTCAATGGTTAGAGCACTCGCCTGTCACGCGAGAGGTTACGAGTTCGAATCTCGCCGTGGACGCCATATTGGATTATAGTGTAGTGGTAACACGTCTCCCTGTTAAGGAGGTATCATCAGTTCGAGCCTGATTTATCCAGCCAAAACTACAACGAACCATAAGCAAAATGAGAGTATAATGGTTATAATGAACGCACAAACTATACTCTCAGAAACAATGACATTAGAAGAAAAACTGGCCGCGATTGATGCAGCGATGGCTAACGCCCAGGAAACTTACAAGTCGAATAATCCTAATGCAGCACCTTTAGATCCAGCAGACCTCACCATGTGTGAAGGTTGCCAGTAGGGAAAGTTTAGTCTTAAAGTAAGACTCTCGCTTGCTAAGCGATGAATGGTGTAAGCCATAGGGTGCAAGTCCTTAACTTTCCGCCATATCGGGGATAACACGTAAGTGTAAGCGCTAAGGCTGAAACCTTAGCTCCCTGAACCATAATCCCGTGTCATCTAAAGTAGGATAGCGGCCTTTGAAGCCGTCCATCTGGGTGCGAGTCCTAGCGTGGGAACCAAAATTATACTTGACAAACCGATTAAGGTTTGCTACAATCAAAACTATGAGAGATTTACTGACGTGGAGTCAGTGACATTTGCCCAGCACGCACTCTGGGGTCTCCCTATCCACGTGGTGTACGCATAATTCTAATGCGGCGGGCATGACGCCTAAAGATGTCAGTTCAAGTCTGACTCCTGCGATTAAAGCACATTTATAAGTTGGTATTGACAGTGAGTCCTATGTAAGATTAGACTTAAAACGAGGCGTTACAATGTACGCCTATCTATAACCTCACTATCAATGTCAATTTATTAGGGCGGCCTATAGCCCGGACGATTGTTCTAGTAACATTATATTGTGAAGCCTTACTAGGGCTTTTTTTATTTTATCTAGTTATAACTACTGTATATGTGATATAATTAATATAACAACCGGGGGTTAATAAGGATTATTAATGCCTACTACTCAAGATCTAGCTAATGCGCTAGCACGAACAAACGCGAAAACAACTCAAGAAGCTCTGAACATCGCTCAAACAATGTCTGTGCTTTCGCCAGTAGTCCAAACTGAAAATCCGACAACCGGATCAACTATAACCGTTGATGTTGGAACGGACATCCTTCTAATAGGCTCTGGGAGCCTCCTACTTGCATTAACGATCAATCTACCAGATAATCCAACAACACGCTCACAGCGCGTTAGAATCCTTTCTGCGCGTCCTATTACCGTCGTAAGCGTAACTACAACCGCAAATGGACTTCTTGGAGGTATTTCAACTATGCTTATTAACGGATTTGCAGAATACCTATTTGTAAATGGTAACTGGTATCGTTCGGGATAGAAAAAGACCCCGAAGGGTCTCATACGCTGTGCGTTAAATGCCATCCATTACAGTATGAGCAAGGATAATAAGCAATTTGCTTTTGTCTGCCTGCCTTAGCAGAAGCCTTAGCTGCGGTTATGGCTTCTTTTTTTGTGTATTTAGTTTTACCCTGACACTGAGACCAATATGAGTTTTGATCTTCAGGTTTAAAGACGGCTGCGTTCTTACGCATAACAATCCCCTATTTTATAGTTTTTCTTGCTCCTGCGCCCAAATTATAGCTTTCTCAACCTTTTCAAAGGTTTTAGTAATCATCCTGTACTTCATGGGATTACTGTGATCTTTTTCAAAGTCATAGTCTGATGCGTAATAATGTACATAGACAACGTATAGTTTTTCTGCTTTACTATGTCTTATATCCCAATTTGCAAATTCTAGTTCAGTACAGATCTTCATTAGATTGAACTAGACGTCTTACCTTGCATGTGCAGTAGCGCAGTTACAAGAGCTGGACAATAGTCTGATCCGAAGTCTGAACCAGATAGAAGGATCTTAGCTTCGTAGCCATCCTGCTCCATCTCTTTTTCAACTTCTTTTTTACTTTCGTAGATAGACCATTCTTGATTATCCCAGTAGTGAATATGTGATTTAGGATTCTTCTTAAGAACTTGAATGATTCTTTTTTCTTCAGGTGTTAGACTCATACTCTTACAATCACACCTTGTGGCCATTGAGGTCTAATCATGATACCTGAAGGCTCCCCTCTGTAAAGTTCAAACGTACTCATAAGTTTATCAGTCCACTGGTTCTTATCGAGGATCGGTGTCACAAGCGCTGTAATGCTATGTGGCGGTACTTCATTTTCACCTTCGTCAATTACCAAGTCGCAATTAATACCCCTATTGTCAAGATAGTTATTAATATTCCTGATGTGGTTCTCATCTCTTGCTTCAAGGACGATAATGGTACGGTGTGGTTCTTTTGACCAGAATAACTGCAGATCTTCAGGTGGAAGTTTAGAAAAGATCTGAGCGGCAGCATGAGCAGTTTGACTTGCTACTTTACCAGCAGACATCCTGAGTCCCTTATTGACAAATATGTAAATACATGGGTTAATCATAGTTTGTATCCTTTTTTTACTGTTATTTTTAGTTTTGATAGTTCTGGTTTATCTTTTTGTATCTCATCAAATCCGGTTTGTATTATCTTACGACAGGTTTCAAGTCGTTCGTCGTCTAATATGATTTCAACTTTGGATTCGAGTGATAGATCTGTATGACCTGTATTGCCTGACATACCGAATTTCTCATTGAGTCCAAACCCTTCCATAAGCTCATTGACGAACTTAAATGCGTCAGGTTCGTAGAAGATCTCTATCGGGAACCTGTAGACTGTTTTCATAACGTGACCTTCTGGATGTAATCTACTACCTCATCTAATAACTTATTGTGGTCTGTAGATGAAATGTTTTTATCTTTACTCTTATCTTTAAATCTTAGTTCGGCTACGTAGCCTTTTTGATACTTTAGAACAATTACACTAAACATTACGAAGTCTTCCTAATCTTTTATTTTGGCGTTCACGTTTATGTTCAGCTTTTTTGTTTCTGTACCGTGCAGCCATTCTAAGCATTCGAGCAAGAGTATGTTTAGACCATTTATGATTTGAATTTTCCATTAGGCAATTTTCCCTTCATAAGCGCGGTAAATAAAGTCTTCGATCCATTCAATATCGGGCTTCATCTTATCTGCTTTAGCCCATTCTTCAGAAAGCCGAGCTTGTAGATTAGAGAACCATTTCATGGCGAGCGGTGTGTATTCAGCCTTCCAGTCGTTCTTAACCATAAGCATGAAGTCTCGCATGTTTCCTTCTGGAATAACACACTTAAACTGACCAGTACGAAGAAACTCAATAGCCTGCCAGATAACCCTCATAAAGGCTACGACAAATTTTCCTGTTCGACGTTGACCGTTAATACCATCATCTTCGAATAGTTGCATCTTGTTAAGTTGATTCTGGGCATAGCCCTTAGAAGCCATTACAAACTTATCTGTGTCCATGAACTTCTGCCAGTTGTCTTTCATCTCTTGATGAATTGCACTAGTTGAAATAATTTGATCAGAGAAGAATACCTCAAGCACCGTAGCGTTGCCATGCACAGCTGACTTACAGAAATCGGCTAGTTCGTATGAAGTGTTGTCTTCGTCACCTTCGATCCATGTAGTGTTCTTAAGTGTCTTAAACGGCGATAGGATGTCCTTCATATTGTGCATGTGGATACCGCGATAGTCGTAGTCAGATTGCTCGTTATGAAGCCCATGTAGACGAGAGCCTACAACTACTTTTGCTATAATGTCTACGTTTTCACCCGTCTGTTTCATATTGCTTTCAGCTTATCATAGTGCTTATGTTTTGTCAATACTGCTTATGGTCTTAACTATCACTGGAGATAACTCAACGATAGAGTAGCCGTTTTCTTTTACATTCTTCCAGTGATTATCAACCGCTCTTTCAGCGTTAATAACACTGGTATAGGTTCGTATGCCACCCGAACCCCAATGTGACAAATATGTACCGTCTGATTTTAAGATAGCATATTGGTTCTTCATTAGAAGTCACCTTCAGCTACTTGGAAACACTTAAGTCCCTTATTCCGCCACATTTCTACAACTTGATCACGATCGTCGAGTACAAGAAGTACTTCGTATTTGCCATTGATCTCACGTTCATAGATCTCCTCTTTTACAAGGTTATCTTTACGATTATCTCCCTGCGGCCGCATAAACAGCTCATCGTACTGGATACCATTATCTTTAAGCCACTTTTCAGTTTCTGGGCGGCATACTTCGTCGCGTCCTGACATTAAGATTGTCTTAAGACGCCCTTTTCTCTCTATGGCTTCCATTATCTGCGCGACCGTTTTACCAAATAACTGGATACCAACTAATGTTGTTTGGACAGCTAAGTCCGCCTTGTCTTCACCCACGTTCTTCCACATGTACGGAGCCTGTCTTCCAAATCGGAGTCGGCCTTCCTCTGTCATATGAGCAAGTGTTCCATCAATATCAACAATGATACAAGCGTCTTCGTCTGTATCTAGTTTGATTGGAGTCTCAATCTTACGTAGGTATTGTCTATACATACGTTTGATAACAGTTTCCCCCACACCATTAGCTCGGGCGTTATCACGCTTAATACATTCTTCGAGTGGAGTATCTACAAACACTTCTTCAAATTGGACACCGTAGTCCTTACATAACTTCTGTAAGTATTTTTTATGAACAGGGTTAAAGTTGGTGTCATCAACAACAACTGATTTCTTATTATCAAAGGCTGTACGAACTTGACGATTTCTTTCATGTACAATCTTAACTTCGTCCCAATTAGGGTGTTCTAGACGTAGTTCGTCTTTATTGGTTCGAACATAGTCAAGTTCATCAACCATTGCTTTAGCTATTGTAGACTTGCCGCTTCCGGGAAGTCCTTTCATCATTACTAGTTTAAGCATTTTGTGCCTTTATTGCCTGTAGGCAGTTAATTATAAAATCTACTTTATCATCATCTTCCATTTCGTAAATGCGTTCTTCATAGATTTCAGCATTAACGTCAAGAAGCTTCTTTTTATCTAACCAGGTATGAATGTAATCCACAAGGTAGCCTGATACATCGTCAGGATCCCCGCCTTCCCAAGTGTTAGTTCTACTCACGTCCACGGCCGTCCCATTTATTATCTTCAGGGTGTTCAGGAGATCCTAGTGTCTCGTCTTTAGCATCGTATACACCAGTTGTTTGTTCGATAATGGCTTCAGTATACCCATAACCATTTAGAACATCATTAATCATATCTAGGTCATCTTGTTCATTGTTTAAACGCTCTAGAATACCTTTACGAACCTCAAGCAGTTCAGGTGGGAGCATTTTCTCTACAGTAGCCCTACGGCTCACGAATTCACTTTGTGTTAGTTGTTCTGACATCAACTTTCTCCTCTTTACCTAAATCGGCAATACTTATTGTGTTCTCTAATTTATCCTTGAAAATCTGGGTAAATTTGCGGGTAGCCAGGTGGCGGAGGCGTTTGAAGTCCAAAGATACCACCTTACCTGCAATCTCCCAAATTTCTTCTGTGAGTAGATCATAATATGCGCGTCCTGTGATCTCAGGTATATGCTTATAGTCGAGTTTTTCTGATAGTTCCGGTTCGAACTTCTGAATGATCTTATTAAGACGTCCCAGAGTGGCGTATTTGTTAACCACATACATTTCCCAGTAAGACTCAGAGTGCTTGTTATTCCCACCAAAAACGATAGCATTACTTTCCTTAAATTTCTCGTGGACTTTCTTTGCGTAGACATGATTACCCCATTTATTCTTATACGTTGGATTCTTAATTACTACGCCTTCACCATTTACACCGATAAATGATTTACCAACTACCTCAGTGAGTTGTTCAAGCGTAATGATTTGATCCTCAAAGAATAATTTAGGGTATTCAAAGCCTAGGAACTCTGCTGCGTCTTTTACGTAATTTTGTTCAATGTTAATTTCAGCATTTTCTAAATAGATGTCATAGAGATACATCTTCTTATAAGCTTCGTCGGGGTAGGTGATAGTGTGCTTAACAAGCCATTCACCGTAAAGGCGACAGTTAGGATTCTTAGAGAACCAATCTAGCAACTGCTTCTCATGTTCTTTAACATAAGTCCCGAAGCCATTGAAGTCATCATCTCCAAGTTCACGCGTGCGTGAACCATAAGCAATTGAACCATCATCACGCATCCAGATGGATACATTCGCTCCGTCTACCTTTTCTTGTACTGTAACTGGTGTGTCTAAGATTCCTTCTACTTCCTCTTTATGAAGTGACATAATCTTAGGATAACTTCTGAATAAACCCATATTCCCCCTTATTTTTGTTTTATAATCTTGCCGAGAGCGACCAATGTGGACTAGGTAGTTGCATACCCTGCAAACGTCTCATACTCTACTGGCATACGCTCGGTAAAACTATAAATGTACGGTTATAATACCAACCCCTCCCGCTAACTTGTTCCCTAGTTGACTGAAGCAACACAGTACTTAATGGAGAGGGTTAGGATCATAACTTGGCGGGACAACCAGAGGAGCGACCCCTGACTGTCCCTTTTGAGAGAGGGATTATTCATACCCTCAAGACTATCTCCAGCATGTTATAGTCAGCTGTTTCGTCAACCATTGCGTTTGTCTTTAAGGCACAACAAACACCTTCTTACAATGTACCTTCAGGTGCCGGAGCAAGCCTGTATTCGGTCATCTCACTCATAAGTCTAGCAAACTTAAGCGAGATTGTCAATACCTATTTAATAGTTCGTGCTTTGATACGTTTCTTAATCTGAGTAAGAGTAAGATCATATTCAAAGGCTAGTGTAAAAGCGGCCATTTAGTACCAGTTATTCCGTTGGTGGAAGCCTACAGCTGCTTCAAAAGAACCATACCTGCCTTCTACATAGCTTTTCATCCACTTTAATTGAGTAATTGGGTTAGTTTGCCAGTCGGAGCCAGCAGAGGACATCTTAGAGCCTGGAAGTGCTTGAGGAATACCATAAGCTCTGTCACCAGTATAGGTACAGTCTACTGCACCACCGTTCATCTTACATGGATCCCAAGTCGCGTTCTCTTTACTAATGAGCGCGTTTGCCCAATAGATCTCAGTAATACCTGCAGCTACTAGCCAATCGTCGTGTGTTCCTGCAGGAGTCACAGCAACAGGTTGAGGAGCCTGCTGAACAGTTGGTTCAGTAAGCTGAGTTGTTGGGACTTCTTTTGCCTCGACTTGTGGTTGAGGGCTTATAGGTTCAGGCTTCTGGGCTACAAGAGCCGTTTCTGCCTGTACCACTGGGTTTATTGTCGGTTCTGCTTTAGCTACTTGTAGTAGTCCTAATGCGCTGATGACAGCTAATCCCATAAATAGTATAATTTTTTTCATCTTCGACCCTGGGACGATTCGGAAAGTGGGTCTAATATCCTTTCGAAGGTTAATCTTATTATTTTATCACTAAGAACGGTGTCTGTAAAGCTTTTCGACTGCGCGGAAAGCGAGTGCGAAGACGACAATGATACCAATTCCAAGTGCATACTCGGGGTTAATTGCATCTTTTACAAGTGAACGAACACCGATAACTGCGAATGCTAAAACTACAACGATTGCAATTGCATCAGCTAGCCAAACAGCAAAATTAATGTACCATGGCTTTACTAAAGCTTTTGCTTCTTTCTTACGTTTATCTTCTTTTGCATGTACTTCTGTTAAAATTTGTTTACCCTTGTTCATATGTTTTCCTTTGTTTAAACGTTGGTTTTCTTCCCAACTGTAAGGAGTATAGCAAACTTAAGCGAGATTGTCAATACGCATGGGCAAAGCCCTAAGCGGATTTGTCAATATCCTCAGGATTAAAGAACTCAACACTCATAGATTCATTCCTATACACTGCAAGTAACCAATTGTATGTGATCCATAAAAGTATAAGGGGGGTAAGAATCATCCTACCCACCATTACAATCATTGATTTTGTGTCATCAGACACTAAGCTGTCCATACCCATACTGTACGATTTGTTACATTATCATACTCACGACCTTTATCAGTCACTAGACCCATCTTGCGTAGCTGCAAACAGCGTGGGGTGATAATGTTGATTGGAAGGTCTGTTACTTCTGAAAGCATACGATTGGAGAGAGGGTGTGATGATTTACGAAGTGTCTGAAGGACTTGGGCTTGTTGTGGATTAATTTGTTCTGCTTTGAGTAATTGATTAACAGTTGCGCGTTTGCTCATTAGATTCCCCTTAAAGTAGCTTTGCTATTTTTTCTTTATAATAAATTTCAATTTCACGGAGTTCTGCTTCAGACCATTTCTTAGTTTCACGTTCTTTAGATTCAAGTTCATCAACAACAACTTGTCCATACTTACGGATCATGCCCTTAAGATAGTGACGAACGTTACCACCCATAAAACGGTTACACTTGACGCATTGTGCGTTAATATTACGTTCATCAAACCGAATGGCTTCAGATGTCGTAGGAATAAAGTGTCCACCGTCTAATTCATCAAACTCACACCATGTAAGGCAAGAGATACAGAAGGCTCCCCCTAGCTCTTTCGTGTCTCTAAGACGAGCATACCGGTTTGCTAACTTCTGCACTCTGTCTTTTACAATGAGTCTACTTGATCGTCGTTTTTTTGTTTTCATTATTTTGTGTGTATTATAACATAAGCTGTTTAGAAGCGAAAGTCGATGTCCAAGCCTCTTGAACGCTCATAAGCTCTCGCAAAATCATTATCATCAATATAGAACTTATCCCCACCACAACGGCAACTAATTAGTACGGTGTGACCAGCACCTCGCCTAACATGCAGGGCGTCAATCCTTAGAACTGTACGTACAATACATTTAAGGCAAGTTATCTCTACTGTGAATGTTTCACTACGAGGATCAAACACCATTCTATCAATATGAAGAACTGGTGGGTCAGGAAGTTCGGGGGAGAATGATACCCCGGAGTTTCTAAAGCTGTATAGTTGCGCGGCAACTTGGTCTTGTATACTAGATAACTTCAAACCGCTGGATGATTTTGTTTTATCTAAACCAAACTTCTTTTTAATGATCTTCTCTGCCCGCGCCCTGAGATCACCTTTCAGTGACTCAAGACGTGGGGTCATGTGCTCTGCAGGTAAGCTCATAGGAGCCTACTTTTGTTTTTGAGCTGGAGGAGTTGAAGTTGTAATAACTACTGTATCTTTATTGAGAGCTGTTTCAGCAAGCTTGTAAGCTTTGTCAACACCTGAATTGATACCTTCTTGAGCTTCACGGAGTGTATCTGATACACCATCAGTGAATCCCTTATTGTACTGATCAGACTCGATCTCTTTACGTAGGTCACGTAGTTCTTTAGCGTACTCTTCGTTCTCTTTGGCTTTACGGTCATTAAGATCTTTAGAAGATTTAAGGACTGCTTCACGTTCAGCAATGTCAAGTTCTTTGATTTTAAGATCACCAGCTTTTTTGACCTTCGTTTCAAGTGCAGTAACATCTGATTGGAGGGTTTGGATTTCAGAATCCATATTCTCAACTGTTTTAGTGTGTTCTGACTTTAAAGCTTTGAGTTTGTCGGCGTGTTCACTGGTAGCATCAGCTACTGCACGATCACGGATGGTATTAGCTTGATCGACACGACGTTGCAGCTTGTGTACTTCGCGCTCGTTGTCATCGGTGAGATCATCAATCGCTTCTTCGTGTTCTTCGTAGATCTTAGCAATCTCTTTTTTATAACGCTTCTCGATTTTTTGGATATCAAGATCACGGTTTTCTAGGCGTCGGAGACGTCGTAGTTCATCTGTACTGATAATTCGCATTGTTTAATTCTTCTTTGTTGTTTTAGCTTTTGTAGTGCGAGACTTTTTGAAAGCATCGAACGCTTCAATCTCGGCTTTATTCATGAATGGGGGCTGTGTTGCAAATACTTCTTCAAACCATTTAGGCTGGTCTTCAACCAATGAACGATCTAAGATAGCTACCTTTTGAGTCGAAGTATCTTCTGACTTAGAAAACTCTGGAGTAATAAGGTCATACGGTTGCGTACCGTCATCACATCGCTCTTGGAACAATGCTCCCTTATTAGTACTTGCAGTTTCTTTTATGAGTCTAAATGTTCTTCGTGTTGTGTTCAATTGAGTCTCCTCTTTATAGTATTCAATTTCACCGTCTCTGAGACATCCACAGCAGGAGTCAAATTTCTGATCTTCATTATCGTAAGTATCAAAATAGTAAGTCCCACCATGTGTCACAGATGTGATAATAGAGTATGCTGCACGTTTTACATTATCGTAATACGTAGAACATCGAGCATCTTCAAAGTTCTTATTAATTGGAACGACTTTGTCGCCAACTTTAAATTCAGCCATAGCTACTTGCTCTTTTTAACGGCAGTTGTAGCTTTCTTCACAGTTTTCTTAACTGTGGGTGCTACTGTCTTTGTAACAGTCTTCTTAGCTGCTTCTGCGGCATCTGAAGCAGCTTTTACTGCAGCGTTAACCTTACGAGTGGCAGCTGACTTCTTGGCTGCAGCAGAGCGTTTAGCAGCAGCAACCTCTTCTTCAGTCGTACTCTTCACTGCGACTGTTCGTGCAGGATGTGAAATGTCAATAACCGGTACGCGAGTTTGTGGTTTTGATTGTTCTGTTTTGAAACGTTTCTTGAGCCATGAGATAATTCCCATTGGTTTCCTCCTTATGTTTAGTGTTTTAAATGTAACATAAGCGAGATATTATGTCAATGCTTATTTAGGAAATAGCTTAAGCAAACTATCATCATTAGCGATAGGCGCATCTGTTATCCCTGTGGAAAAGTCTTGCGTTCTAAAGTCTGTGATTTTAGTTCTATCCCACTTAAGCTCTGCAATGTTATTGTCATAATCAAGAGGGAACGAACGGATCTTAATAACTCGGACATATACTTTTTCATTATCGAATTTCATATCTGCATCACGGCGAGATACAACCATAATTACATCAGCGTCATATGCAATAGCGCCAGCACCCATAAGATCATCCATTTCGATCTCAGTCCATTTGCGACGAACACCGCCGCCCTTAGAGTCTTTTCTAAGTGAAACAACAACCATGACTGGTATCTCGTGTTCCTGAGCAAGGTTCTTAATCTTCTGGGACATTTTAGCTACTTCTTCATTTGTCATGCCTCTCCCAAGGTACTGTAGATAGTCAATCACTACAAATTTAGCGCCTTGGACTGTCACAGCTTCTTTAAAGATCGGTTCAAGATCAGTAAAATTAATTGATTTCTTCGATTGGAAAGTCATGTCCATACCGTCAACTGATCCGTTATTAATGTAGCGCATACGTGTACCGATAGCTGGTGCGAGCATCTCCAATGTAAGGAAAAGAACTTTGTGCTGCTTAGATACATTCACAGCAACATTTGCCGCGAGTGCAGACTTTCCGTTATTTGGATCGCCACCAACAAGCAGAACTTCTCCTGCACGCATACCACCTACTATTTGATCGAGTCTGTCAATACCCATTGCGAGGCCATCAAACTTACCCCATTTCTTGTAGCTTGCATCAATTTCTTGTTCAATGTCTTTGATGTGGATAGTGACACCTGATGGTTTCTTCTGGTATTTAGAGAGTAGCTTGTCTGTATTGTTCACGCTTTTTCCATTCTTTTAAATGTAAATATTCGAAGTTCTTCATACTTACCTGGTTCTGATCTAATAAACTCTCTAGACGTCGTGTAAGAGTCCTCAAAGGTCATATTGTACCAACTGCCATTATGTTCACGTTGGACGACTACAGACGTCTTAGAAGGGTCTACAAACGCATGATACTGAGTCATGCCGAAAAGCTTAAGTATTATAATATCCATGGTATAATATAGTCAGTTAACAAACAGCGCGTTTAACTTAGAGGGGCATAAAGCCCCTCCTATTAGTTAGAGGCCTTGTGAGTCCCTAAAATTTTCAATGTCTTTGATGTTACTTCGAACTGCGACGCTTTTTTGCACCGCTTTTAGTAGTGCCTTCTTGTTGATCGAGAATCCCTTTGGTACCTTCGCTGATCCGCCCTTGGCTCCCAGTTCTTTGTACTTGTTTGGATTCTGTTCCAGCTCCAACTTCGCTCGTTCCTGCGCTGACTGTTTCTTGTTGTTGGGCATTAAACCCTGATCGTTGATCTTCATTTTTAAATGTTTCTATTGTTTTATTTAAGATAAGGTAAACCGTACCAATAATCTCATATTGATTAGCTTCTGGCTTTACCTGGAGTACAGCTGCACCTACAGCCTGTACGAATTCAATTGCTTTTTGACTAGGGTCTGACATTAGATTTGACTTCTCGCCTCCATCCCTAGAATTCTTAGGTGTGTTTGACATACAGTAATAAACTTATCTGTATCTGAGTGAATGTTTGTAAAGTGGTCATATCGAGTCTCAAGTTCAAGACCAGCTTCTTCCGCTTTTTGCTTTGCATGAGTCACGACCTTCTTCTCAGAAGTAGCTAGTTCATGGTTATAGACATCTGAACGCTTCTGTCTGTATGCCGCCTGGAGGCCTGCGAGGTGTCTCCCGATGACATGGTTAAAGTATGCAAGACGGGTCATGATGTTTGACAGTGATACTGGATCATCAAAAGCATCCGTCTCAGCAATAACAGAAAGTAGCTTTTCAATGCCTTTTTCTGCTTCTTCTAACATTAGCCTAGAAATTCTTCGAGAAGTTCTTCCTCTGTCTTAGCAACAGATACTTCAAGGTCAATGTTATAAATCTCTTTAGCGTACTTCTGAATCTCGTCGGCAAGTTCTTTAGGATCGAGGGTGATGTTATCGCGAACAGCTGACTCAATGACATACTTAGCACCATTATTGATAGCCATACCTTGGCGAGCGCCTTCTTGGTTATAAGCAGGGCGTGCTGGACTTGTAGTTGACAAAGTTTCGCCATCTTGGTTATCCTCAGGTACCTGACGCTTGTTGAACTTACGCCATGGTTTACCTGCTTTAGAGGTCTCGTTGGTGATTTCACCGTATACCTTGGTACCCTTAACTACTTCTGTAGTTGGGGCATGCTTCCAAAGAACTGTCTCAGTTTCACCTTCAAAGAAGACTGAGTCTGTTACATTATGATATTGATCTTCGCCGTCTAATCGTTTAGGATCAGAACTGACTGTGTAAAACTTTTCCAAAGTTAAATCTCCGTGGCTCTAGACTTTAATGTCTGTTGCGCTTTTATTATTTGTTTATGATTTTTCATAGCTTGTAAATCATCAAGCCATGTTTTTTCTAGTTGTAACGGTGTAAGTCCCATATCTGAAGCATAACCAATCTTGATTGTGCCCTTCTTAGGACTGTTTACAATAACTGCATCTGCAAAAGTTACGTTATGTTCTTCACGGTAAGCAACCATATAAGCACCTAATTGACTCCAATATTGAGTTTGAATACCCATTGGAGCCTTTCTCGATAGGTTGGAAGTCTTAAAGTCACCCATTACTAGCTGACCATCTGGGCGCTTATAAATACGATCCAGAGTACCTGCATAGTTGTGTTTGATTGAGTAGACTGTAACCTCAGAGGCTACTACTTCTAATCCTGATTGCTCAAACCACTTAACATACATGTCGAGTGATTTCTGAGCCGCGGTATCGTTTAATTCAATACCAGTCTTATCAATAAATGCTTCACCGGTTTTATGGTAGCGATCTACCGCTTCGTGGGTCTGTGTCCCAACATCTTTACCATATTTAGAACGGTTGAGTGGTGCATTCTTACCAACTTCGTATAGCTTGACAAGATTAGTTAATGATTGTGTAATAGTAATCATCTTAGGATTGTACTCGGGTGTTTTACCCATGTATAAAGCCATAAATGCCTTATCTAACCATTCTTTATCTGCCTGTTCAGGTGCTAAGTATTTCACTATGTCACCTGAAGCCATTGAACTATACCATTCTAGAAGATCTGATTGATCATATAAAGTCTTGAGGATAGAAGTAACTCCACTAGGGAATGTATTCTTCTGCCACGCTCCTGATTGATCTAGAATGTGAACATAGTATCTGTGTGTACTATTAACGAACTTGAGCTTTACTTTGTTATCGTAGAGTAATGTTTCTACATCGCCATTATTGGCTATTTCCAAAGTTTAACCCCTATTATATTATTATGTTTATTTGCCTTCCTAGTGTACCAAAACTTAACCGGAATGTCAATAGTATTTTAAAGCAAAATAAAAGAAGTCAGCTCGCAGTCTGACTCCTTCTTAGTTAGGACTTCTTTATTCGTGAGATCCTTCCACCTTTCATGCCTGATAAGCTTGCAAGTGTTGTATTCATAGAGTAACCTTTTGGCACTTTACGATCACCACCTGTCTTACCTATCTTTGCATAAAACTGAGGATCTTTCTTTAGGTTTGCATCTCGCGCTTTAAGCGCTCCTGCTTTAGTTCCTGGCATCTTGTCTCCTTAATGCCCACCCTTTACTGTTATTGGATCGCAACTTCTATGTCTTTACCTAGTTTCTTAACCACATCTCTGATTGACTTACCATAAACTATTGTTCGTGGGTGGTTATTAATCTTAGCACTGTATGAGTAAGGCTTAGATTGATTCTTAGCATTACGTTGATTGTTTAATCGTCGTACTGTTACACCTACAGGAATTTGACTAAAAATTGTTGACATTATTTACTCCTTATTTATTACTGATTCTTTTATACACTCTAGTATTCTGGTTGTCAATACCTCTTAGGTTGTGACAGGGCAGTTGTTCCAGTTTAGTGCAATTGCACCTCATATCCGATTACCATTTAAGTAGCAGTCGTTGTCTCTGCATCACCCCGCGGTTAAAGATCTTCTTGTAGTCTTGATTTGATTTCTTCTAGAACTTCAGGCTTGATAACTTTGATCACCCCTTTTCTAGTTTTCTTTACTACAACATAATCATCTGAATTGTCAAAGTGTCTTGTGTGTATCTCTGGGACTGTGTATGTCTTGCCAATCAGTGTATCCGGTGTTGATAGTATTCGCGATCCTAATTGTATTCTATTTGTTTTTCTGGTCATTTAAGGCCATTATAACATATAGTGCTAATGCTTGAGTATTATGATCTTGTATAGATAATAGGCTTTTCACCATCTATAAGAACTTGACAGTACTGACGTCCGCCTGATTGCGTTGTAAATGCACATTCAATTCGATTGTAACCAAATAGTGATGGGGTGAGTATGTATGAAACTATTACTAATGTACAAATAACGATAAGAACCCATGTAGTGATAGTGAGTGCTAATTGTTTATCCATATGATCTCCTTTAAGCGTATGGTGCTAGTAGTAAACTTATTTATATGTTCGTACTAATTTAATTGGTTCACCACTTTTACTCATCAAGGTTGCCTTTAAAGTATTGTGGGTTTTACCTGTAACTGTAAGCTTTTGGGCTTCATAAGATACGAAGTCTTTTTTCTCTTCTACTGATGTAATCTTGTAGCTATCACCATTACCAAGTTCAACGATGTCGTTAATCTCTTTCATATTGATTGCTCCTTTCTTACTACCAGCACTACTACGCTTAATTGTTAATTTACGCTCGTATAGAAGTTATGGCGATACAGAGTTTAACTACGGTCTTATTGAGGTGCAATACCTCGTTGCCTGCTATTATCTGTATCATCACAACCTCTATACGAGGTCATGTTACAGCTTTAGTATAGTTCTATTAGTTGAACCATGCAAGAGTTGCGCTTGCGTACTATACTTTAGGCTGTAATTGTATGTTGGAACTTGCGTTCCTTTGGTGCGAATCGTTTGCTATTGCTTGCGATCTGTCCTTATAGTAACTTAAGCGAATTGAAATGTCAATACTATTTTTAAAGAATCTTTTAGAACAGTAGTGGTAATGCTTATGTTACAATAAGAGCATGAATAACAAAGAAGATCAAGCTATTGAAGGCGAGATCATAAAAGATAATATAAAACAAAAAGCGCAATCTGTCAAACCTTTGAAAATGTCAGATCTCCCTTTAAAACAGCGGAAATTCATTAAGTACTATAAAGAAACAGGTAATGGAACAAAGAGTGCTAAATTAGCTGGCTATAGTGAACATAGTGCATATAGTACTGCAAGTCGATTGCTGAAGACTGATAAAGTATTGAGGATCCTGAATGATAGCGTAGAGGAGGCAGAGAGTGTTATTAGAGGTCTTATGCAAACCTCTGACAACCCGCAGATCCAACTTGCGGCAGCTAAAGAAGTACTTGATCGCACTATTGGCAAGCCTATTCAACGCTCTGAGAGTGTACAAGTTACCATCAGCGTAGAACAGATGCTTAACGAGTAATACCTTACGTCGTAAAATGTATATTGTGCGACGTTAACATAACACATTAACACCGTAGCCTAAGCACATATGTCAACTATATGTCATAGCTATACCATATACCACTGTGCCATACAATGTTATTGATTATTAGTCAAGAGTTTTGAGAGTTTTAGATTAAGATCATGCCGTACACCGTACCCCGGGGGTCATCCCCAAGGGTGGTAGTACCACTACATTCCCCCCACTATATTAACTACTTAGGAGCATAAGGGGGTACACCAATAAAATAGGTACCATATTAGGGGTACCTTTTCTTATGTCATCAAAAAATTATATGTCAAATTTTACGCAGCATAGTATACAGGTTTATGTAGCTCACAGTGATCGCCATACTGTCTCTTACCTGTACGTCTACCTTTATTTTTACAACCAGGATACCTACACATAGGTCTTTTAAGCTGTATCCTAACTAAGGGATCCTTGATCTTCTTAGCCATTACTTCATCCTATGACTTTCTAACATCTTTATTACATCTTCTATAGACACATCACCAAATAGTTTAGGGGGTGTTACCTTTAGAGCATTTGCTTTTTCTGGATTATGTTTTATAAATACCTTTAATGTTTTACCGTCATCTTGGTAAGATAGTTCAGACATTAGTGCATTACCCCACCAAACATTAATTCAATAACCGGTTTACCGCAGGTAGTACAGATTCTCATTTCGCATCCCCTATAGATGAGAGTTGAGATTGAAGCTGAGCAATAGATTCGTCAATTTCCATGTCCATTCTGTCATCAGACACTATATTATCGTGGTACTCTTGCTTCAAAAGCTTAAGTCTCTCTATCTGGCTCTCTACTACTAGTTGATAGAGGGAGTCGTACAGTTCATCATACTCGAGCTCTGTCTCTAAAATCTTTGTCAGTTTATCTCGTAGTTCTTGGGTCATAGTGAGTTACCTTTCAACTCGCCTGCTTCATGCAGCGCGAGAGTGAGCTTTAGAAGGGCTTGTTTTCTCGCTTCTATAGCCTGCTCTTTAGTGGGGAAGCCACCTAAGTACTGCTCTTTACCATCGACTTTAATTCGAGCTAACCAATACTTATCACGTTTGACCCATCTAACTCCCTCAACACCACTTGTATTGTCCGAACGCATACGACGGTTTAATAGTTGTTCTTTACGGCTTGACCACTTACAGTTTTCAGGACTATATCCCTTATCGTTATCTTTGCGGTCTAAAGTATAACCTTCTGGTTTTGCACCCATAGCATCGACGAAATTTACAAACCCATCGCTACCTAGCCATCGTGCATCAACAGTAATGCCTCGACCTCCATAATTTTTGTAACTGATATGATTGGGATTATAGCAACGCTTCTTCATAGTTGCCCAAGTGTTATATAGCGGGTGATTCTTTATATTACTCATAACTCACCTGCCTCGTGAAGTGCCAGTGTTAGCTTCAACAAACTCTTGAGTGGGGTGTCAGCAACTGTTTTGTGAAAGGGCTTATCATTCCCCATTCGATAACTGAACTGCCAACCGTCCTCACCTAAGTTGTCCATCGACAACCAAGCATAAAAGGAGTTCTCAATCTTAATACTTTCTGGCAACTTCTCTAGTAGGTAGTCGGAGGTGTAGAGAGGAACATCAGTTCGATACCCATTCTTCCATTCCCTATCCATATGTCGAATTGCTGGATGGGCTTTACCGATAATCTTTCCGTCTGGGTCTTGTAAAAACCAATCACCAGTAATCCAACCTGGTTTCTTTTCATACACTTCCTTACATAGCTCAAATAGTTCGTTATTTGTTTCCAGATTATCCATTACAGCCTCACCACCTTATGTACACCATTATTAGTTTCTTTGTCACCCATCTTCTCTACACGTAGATGTTCAACCATACCGCATACTTTTACTTTAAAACCCTCTTTATGGGCTCGTACATAGAAGTCTATGTCTTGGTGTCCATAGCCATTAGGTAGGGATGGGAAAGGTCTAAGGTCTCTATCGTAAGAAGTTTGATCGCTGAACGGAAGGAGGGTTCTCATCACTGAAGACTTTATTAGAACACATCCTAGTCCTCCTGTCAATACTCCATTATATTCCACAAATGATTTAACATTAGGGGCTACGAAGTAATCGGCGGCACTAATATCCATACCATCATATTCTGATTCGAACATTTTATCTAAGGTATCAAAGTTAACGACGACATCTTCTTCTATAATTAAGATACCTGTGCAGCCGTCAGCTAGGGCTTTTTCAATAGGAACATTGAAACATTCCGGAATAGGTTGATCGTGACTAAAATAGAACCGGACATCATAGTCTTTCGAGTTTAGATTCTCAAGAATTGCGTCCATAGTTCGGGAATGAATTAAGCCTCGACTAGGTAAAATAATCCCTAATAGTCCCATTAGTCTTGTTCTCCCTCGACAATAGCGCCTTCGGCGGCCATTTCTTCCTCTCTTAAAAGACGTTCTTCTTCAAGAAGTTTTATGATCTCTAAATTTCTAGGGTCTGGATCATTCATAGACTAAGGTTATCATACCCGCTTAAGTTTGTCAATACGGAAACGTCAATACTAATCATTCCATGGGTAATGGAGAACTGGTTTATAAGTTCTAAGTCTTGCCTTTTTATCCCGTAGTTGGAATTCTTTTTTCTTGCGGTGTGGCTTATAACTAGCATTTTCACCACCGTGTGGGGGACACCGGTCACATCCGGTAAATTTGCGGCGACGCCACATCTTTAGGCCTCGATTGTCTAATTCAAAAGAAGCCCTCATTAGAGAGCTCCTATAATTGGCTGCATTCTACTCGCTTCAGTAAGTCTCGCCCAGACTTTACCTATAAACGCGGGAACATGTATTCCCTTTAATTGTATCATAAGAAAAGGACTCCGTCAAGAGTCCAATTCAACCATATGTGATTCTCTGCGGAACCTAGTTTATGGTACTATTTTTTTGAAGTTTTAGCAACTGAATCGCCAGTCTTACGAACTTCTTCGTTAGTCTTAGCATCTGCTCCTGCAGGAACAACATCACGTTCTACATCGTTTGTAACGGTAGTTTTTAGATCGTTTCCACCAGTTTTAGTGAATTCATCTTCAGGTACGTTAGGTGCAGATTGTTCTGGATTAACTACTTCTTTACCAGCATCTTCAATTTTCTTTGCTTCAGGAGCGAAGATCTTTTGTTCTGGGTTTGAAGGGTCTGTTTCAGGTGATCCTACTGGGAGGACGTTTTGGAAATCAGACGGTGCGTCTGCTGATTCTGATTGTTCAGCTGAAAGAAAGCGGACTTTTTCTTGTTCTGCCTCCGTTCGAGCTACTTCTTTAGAGCGGGCTTCAGATTCTTTTACTGCTTTATCAGCGGCAATTTGAAGGTCTGTCTTTGTTCCATCTGTTAGTTTTACATCTGGGAAGTATTCAGAAATTACTTCTTTTGTTGTGAGAGAGTCAAAGTCTTCACGGAAAGTGAGATACTTAAGGCGAGTTACTTTAATTCTTTTGCCTGTGACAGCAATTCCGTGCTTGTCGTAGACTGTGATTTCTACTTCACCACTTTTCCATTCACGAGTATTATCGTCAATGATAACACCTGCTTCGTCTTCATCTTTGAAAAGGCGAGTTGCGATGTTTAGTTTAGAAGGGTCGTATGTTTCTGCCATTTGGGTTTTAAGTCTCCATTATAGTATTAGGCTAAATCTATTGTAACATAAGCTTAATAAAAAGTAAAGAGGCGTCCGTCAGGTAGCACCTCTATAATTCATATTGTAGCATTAAAAATCTTGAAAGTCAAGTCAATCTTAAGCGTAATGTATGTTATTATGGTTATAGTAATCCGTCAGGAATACTAAGCAGAGCAGGGTTTGTAATACCTTGGGAGACGCTTTAAGAACTTCCTATAATTGCAGTGATCGTTTTACTCTATCGTATAAGAGTCGGTGTGGAAATGATTCCAATTGAACATTAACATCTTAGAAGCGAAAGTCCCTTCCCTCGTGAGAGCTTTGGAACTTCCTTTTAAAAGAAGCACCCGCGGCAGTCTTCCTAGAACAAGAAAGTCTCCCACACAGCGCATCTCCCTTAAAAGTTTCCGCATTTCTATACTGGTAAATCACCCACTGCTCTCTTAATATGAGTCCAAAACGCGTAGCGTAACGGAATCTGAGGGTCTTTTAGAATACCTAAAATGTTTATGCTATAATATAAACAACAGATTATGTCAAAACAAAAACAAGATTCATGGGAACCACCCGTCCTTGCAAAAATCATTCCAGCAAAACACAAAGAGTGGAGGCAATGGACACCGCAGCAACAAATGCGAGCTACTTGGCTCGACATTCGTAATGATTTCTATTACTACTGTGAGAAAAACCTAAAAATCACCTCAAAGACAGGCGAACTGGTTAAGCTTCGCCCTAATTTTGCTCAAAGAAAACTCGTAGACGCGGTTATGAAAGACCTTGCCTATGGTTCTCCAGTAAGATACATTGTGCTTAAGGCGCGTCAAATGGGACTATCTACAATTATCGAAGCGTTGTGTTATTGGTGGACTGCCACTCATAAGTACGTCTCGGCTGCCATTGTTGCACAAAACAAAGAAGCATCAAACGTTATCTATCAGATGTTCCAACGATACTACGACAATACTTCTCAAGAGTTTAAACCGATTACAAGGTACCTCACAAAGAATGATCTTACTTTCGACGACGAAAAAAATAAAAACGGCGGACTAAAATCCCAGATTCGGACAATGGTTGCTACGCCGGGTACCGGACGTGGTCAAATGAACCGTTTCGTTCACGGATCAGAGGTTGCATTTTGGGAAAATGGTACAGAGACAGTAGCCGGCCTTCTTCAGACAGTGCCGCTTCTTCCCGAGACTTTCATTTTCCTTGAATCCACCGCTAACGGTATGGGTGGTTATTTTTATGATGAATGGCAATTTGCTAAAAAGGGTGAATCATCGTTTAAACCGTTCTTCTTCGCCTGGCACGAGATGACTGAATACGAACTTAATGTTCCCCCACGCTGGTCTTATAACGATGCCGAAGAAAGAGAACTTATTACTCTATTTAAAAACCTAGGTTACCCACCATCTTCTTTTAGACGTAAACTACAATGGCGTCGCGAAAAGATGAAAGAGTTCCGATCAGACCCTGAAAAGTTCTATCAAGAATACCCAATTAATGATATGGAAGCCTTTATTTCCACTGGCCGCCCAGTATTTGATCCAAAATCTCTTATCCGCATGGATATGAAAGCTTCTAATACCAAATTTGAATGGATTGAACTTGAAGGTAAACAAAAGAATACTATCGCCGCGAAAACAGTAGACCTTGGATCTATGAAAGTATGGGAGCGCCCTCAAGAAGGTGAAAAGTACGTCATCGGCGGAGACGTTGCCGAAGGTAAAGAAATTGCCGCGAACGGAAAAGAAGGTGACTACTCTGTCCTTACTGTAATTAAAAGAAGTAATAATCAAGTCGTCGCCAGATGGCGCGGCCACATTGACCCTGACGCATTTGGTGATGTTGCTTGTCAAGTTGGCTGGTATTACAACGAAGCCGTAGTCGCAATCGAGGTAAACAACCAAGGTCTTTCAACAGTACAAAGAATCCGTGACAAACTTTATAAGAGAATGTACATGCGCGAACGCGGAGCTGACGAGCTGTTTGATGAAACAACGTCTAAAATGGGTTGGAGAACAGACAAAAGCTCTAAGTTCATCATGATCGCAGAACTTGCAAAATTCATAAGAGATGGTGTTATAATAGATACAGACACAGTTGCAATTCGTGAGTACATGACTTATGTCCGTGATGAAACCGGCCGCACTAACGCACAAGAAGGCCACCACGACGACTGCGTAATGAGCACTGCTATTGCAGTACAAATGCTTGACTGGAAAGATCTAGATAGAGAAGCTCCAAAACCACAGAGCTCCCTTCCAAATAAAAGACTTATCAGTACTGAGATACCAAAAGCTCGCTACGGAGTGATCAAGCGAATTACAAAAATAAAAAATAGACTATAATGCCAAAACCAACAAAACAAGAAGAACCAGCTCCATACAAAGGTGAAAAGACAGAGAAGCAACCAGCTAATGGTAATCTTGACAAATACATCAAGGACTTTAGAACCGCTTCTAACTATGTTCGCGATAATTATCACGATAAATGGTTTGACTGTTGGAAAGTCTATAATGGCCGCCGAGTAAAGATCGGTTATAACTCTATTGCTGATGCCTTTGTTCCAGAAACTCGAACAATCGTCGAATCTCTTGTCGCAAACATCGCTGGATCACAACCAAAGTTTAGCTACATCCCAACAAATGAAGAACAGGAAACCGACACAAAGGTTCTTTCTGAGCTTATTGCGTATTACTGGGATGCTAACCACATGGGTACTAAATCACAGTCATGGGTTCGTGATGCAATCCTCTATGGGAACGGTCTTCTTCACGTTACGTGGGATGCTGAAAAGAATATGCCTTGTATTGACAACGTTCCACTCCGCGACTTCTTCGTAGATTCTTCTGCAACTAATCTTGAGAATGCTCGCTTTGCAGGATTCCGCTACCTAGGTGATAAAGAAGAAATGAAGAAACAAAAGGTTATTGATCCTGAGACAGGTGAACTCGTACCTAAGTATAAGAATCTTGATTGGACTAATCCCGCATCAGATGGTTCAACTAGTTCTCCGGACACTATGGACAAGGCTAATAAAGAATCTCTTATGGCTGGTGGTAATGAAGGTCACAATAATGATCGTCAAATCGAAGTAATTATTATGTACTACATGGAAGAAGGCAACGAAAAACTCGTTGAAATCGCCAACCGTACAGTAGTCATTCGTGAAATTGACACCCCATACCAGCAAGACGAAATGCAACAACCAGTTGAAGTAACTGATCTACAAGGTGTCCCAATCGAACAGATCAAGACTATCCCAGCGATTAAGCCATTCATGCCATTTGCAATTCTTAGAAATACAATCGACTCATCTCTATTTTACGGCTACGGTGACGTCGAAGTTATCCTTGACCGCCAAGAAACTCTTAACGATGTCGAAAACCTTGACCTCGATAATATGCACTTCCTTAACAACACTATGTGGCGTATTGACCCAGCTTATGAAGACATGGCCGGTGAAATCGAATCTACACCAGGTATTGTTATCCCTATTCCTCGTTATGGTCTAGAACCAATCGAAAAACCTCAACAAACAGGCGATCTCGACATGAAGAAGCAGGAAATCAAAGACGAAATGCGCCGCGCTACAGCAGCTGACGAAATTATTCAGGGTGCAGCTCCAAGTGGTTCTCGTACTACTGCCACAGAAGTAGCACAAGTTTCAACTCAAGCTATGACTCGCTTCCAAACAAAGGTAACTAACCTTGAATCTGAAGGTTACGCACAACTCGGTTCAGTTCTATTTAAGATGTCACAAATCTTTGTAGACCAAGAAACAGTCGTTCGTATCGTAGGAGAAGATGGTGTTCACTTTAAGGACTTCGATCCTTATGAGTTCTCAGGTGAATACGAGCCGCACGTAAAACTCGACACCACAATCAAAAAGGCTAAAGAAGAACGTGGAATGAAGGATAATCAATTCTATCAAGTATTGATTAATAACCCTAATATTCCTAACCAAGAAGCTGTAATCCGTCTTATCGGTAAATCTCTCGATGCTTCAGAAGAAGACATCAACTCTCTATTCCAACCTTCTCAAGCACAACTTCAACAACAGGCCGCACAACAAGCTGCAGCAGATCAACAAATGCAAGAGCAAGCTCGCGGCGAAGCCGATCAGCAATTCGCTGACGAAGAAACAGAGCTCGCAGTCGCACAAGCCAAACAAGACTTCGCAGCAGAGCAATCACAACAATAGTAGCAACAGGAGGAACTAATGCCACTTAACCCAAACGAAATGACTCCCGCTTCAGACCCTAAAGTTATCAGAGATGAGAACAAACTCGAAGCAAAAGCGAAAGCTTTAAGAACAAAAGGCGTATACCGCCGTCTATTAGATAACCCAGATTTTCAAGAATTTTACGATTACCTTGAAATGTGTTATAATAGTTACATGACATCGGGGGGATCCTCTCAAACTCCTAAGGAGACAAAAGATCACCTCCTCGGTGAAGCCGCGACGATCTATAAGATCCAGCAGTACATTAAAAGGCAAGCAAACTAGCTTGTCCTAGTAAGCCCCTGAGAGCTGCGAAAGTTTGCTCAGAGGCTTGCACACGGCAAGTTAAAACAAAAAAATAGGAGCAAACAATGGAAAAAGATTCCATTCCCGGAAATAACGAAGGCGTTCAAGACGAACACTCCCTTCAACAAGAACCGGCGGATACTACTGACGCAAGTCAGGCATTGGACGAAGACGACAATAACTTTTGGGAAACCGAAGATGAAGTCACAGAAGACGATGCTCCGTCTCAATCACCTCAAACTGATGACGATACAGAAGAAACTGAAGAATCAGACGACAACTCTGAAGAAAACGATTCATCTGTAGACCCCGAACTGGAGAAGTGGGCAACCAGCCAAAACATTGCGCTGACCACAGAAACTGAAATTAAATTGGCTAAACGCCTTCGAGATACTCAAAAAAGTATGCACGAAGCAAAAGCTGAAAGTAAACAGAAGTTTAATGAGGCAGCCAACGATCCAGCAGACCCAGTCACACAACGACTTGAAGCAAAACTAGCACGCGCGGACTTCTTTGAAGAAACGCCAGGAGCTAGAGAACTTGAAGGCGAAATGTATGATATTGCGATTGCGGCTAAAGAATCAGGCGATCTCGCAGGATTTCAATACTACCAAACTCCCAATGGCTGGAAAACCCTTTACAAAATTGCAAAGGCAAATCAAGCTGAAGTACAAAGCGAAGATTCATATAAAACTGGACGCACAGACGAGAGAAAGAATCTTGCCAAAAAGCAGCAGGCGTCAACCGCCAAAGCGAAGGCTACTAATACCGCACCTGACTCAGGGAACGTCTACGATAAACTCGAAAAGATGAACCCGGCCGAGTACGATAAGTTCCTCCGCGACAATCCTGGTTTCAACCCCTTCGGTGGTTAAAGCCAACCCATTAAAATAAACACAGAGAAATTAAACCATGCCACTTGGAACAGCACAAATGACAGGTACAACTCTAGCCACTTGGCGACCTAATATTTGGGCTAAATCAGTCCTACGAGCTCGCGAATCTAAGCTAGTCCTTGTGCCTCTTGTAAAGCACTACGACCGAGACATTAAGTCTTCAGGTCAAACAGTTGAAATCCCTAACCTTTCTAACCTAACAGCTAACGCTAAGGTTGCGAATACACAGGTTACACTTCAAGCACCAACAGAAACAAAGCAAACACTAACCATTGACCAACACTGGGAAACTTCATTCCTAGTTGAAGATTTCGCTGACGCACAATCAGCCTATGACATCGCTAGCGAATACACAGAAAAGGCCGGTTATGCACTTGCTGAAAAGATGGACAAGACCCTTGCAGTAGCAATGACAGCCGGATTCACACAAACTGTGGGAACATTCGGTACACCACTTACTGATGCAAACATTCTTACAGCCAACCAGTTCCTTGACGACGCTAAAGCTCCAGCCGATGAACGTTATTTCGTAGTTTCCCCACAAGGAAAAAAGGAAATGCTTTCAATCGACAAGTACATTCGATACGACGCTATCGGTGTAGGTGGAAGCCAAAACTCAATCAAGAACGGTAAGATCGGTGAGATCTACGGTATCGAAGTTATGATGAGCCAAAACCTCGTTGTTACAGCTGGTACTCCTATCCAAAACAACCACCTTCTATTCCACAAAGAATCAACAGCAATCGCGGTTCAACGTGATGTGAAGATGGAACGTCAACGCAAGACTGAATACCTTGGTGACCTATACGTAACTTCTGCCCTATGGGGTCTAAAAGTTATCCGTGTAGACCACGGTGTATTGGTAAAGAGCTAACCCTCGGGTTAGTCTCCCCTTACTTGACAAGCAGAAAGCCCTCTCCTCCGGGGCTTTTTTGCTATTTTATGGCATTTTTTCGCATAAACATAAACATTATGGTACTATAAGTTGGTAAAACGGAGGAAAAACCAAAAATGCTAGCAGGACAAAATCTAGATGTAGAATATGCAAGCTCTACAGCGAGTAGCTTAATTACAGCTAAAGAGTCATCATCGCAAGTCGAACAAGAACTAAACCGACTAATTGATAAAGTAGATCAGTTGAATATTATTCTTTATGGTAAGTTGCAACCTTACACAGAAGAATTGGCAGAAAAACAGGCTGAAGAATCAAGTTCACCCGATTATCCAGCGGTGTACTACACCCCGCTCGGGCAAAAGCTACGAAAACTTGACACACTAATTCAGCACGCTACACAGAAAGTAAACAGGGCACAACTTTAATGGCACTATCAAAGACGATCCTAAAGGATCTAGAACAACAACTATTGAACATCGGAATTACCGATGAGCACCTTCCAGAACTTAAAGATAAACAAGCCTTTATCGCGGCTCAACTAGATGGAACAGCTAAAGCAGCATATCGTCACATCGTCGATATTGAAGTAGCTCGAACATTTGCAAAGGCAAAAGACGAAGCTTCAAATGAAGTCGCGCGACAGCGTTTTGAAGAAGGAATTGCTTCGCTTAAGGCACTAAAGCCAACAATTGAAGTCCTTTCAAAAGTCGCTAAAGAACTTGGCGAACCAGAGGAATAGAGACCTCTCATAAAGATAACAGCCCTGGGAAACCGGGGCTTTTTATGTTATAATAGGTAAAAAGGAATAAAACAAAAACATGGCATTAACTCTTGATTATATGCGCTCTCTAGTGCTAAGCCGCCTAGACGATGCAGATTTCGAAACAACGTATCTAGATCAAGCTCTAAATGAAGCACAGTGGGATATTACAAACAACCACAACTTCAACTTTCTAGAAAAGACTTCTACACAGACACTTCTCGCAGGTACTTCTTCAGTTGACTATCCGTCCGATCTACGTACCCTTGTTCAACTACGAGTTAACGGTCTCAATATCCCAGGCTACGACATTACCGAACAATATGTTGATTTCGCGGATTATCAAGAAATGATCCTTACTAATCCATCTGCTCCAGCAAACCAACCAGTTTATTGGACTACGTATGCCGGTAAGATCCTATTCCAAACTCCTGCAGACATTGATTATACAATCACAATCAATTACATCCGTACCTCTCCAAGAGTAGATGGAACCATCGTCACCACCTTCGATATTCCAGAACAATTTCAAGAACTCCTAAAGATTGGAGCTTACATGAGAATTGCAAAACGTGAAGACGATTATGACGTTAAGGGATTTGAACAAATTGACTACAATAAAGCACTTGTGGATCTCATTCACACGTACACTCGAAACGTAGGTGCTCGTAAAAAGCGCGTTATGCGCGTAATCGGTAGGTAACTATGTCTATCGCGGTACAGTCATTCGACCAGATGTATGGCCTTCGTGGCCTAGACATGATCACACCTGACCAAATTATTGACGACTCAAGTAAGACTGAGGGTAGATCACCATATCTAACAAACTGTCGCCTCCTAGCCCCTCAGACGTCCTCTGACCCACGTGTAGCCGTACAATCTCGCCGCGGTGCAGGATTCTATACACAACCTGTTGGAGAGGCTCTAGGAACGGTAAACACAAGTACAACAGGCGCGAGTGATCAAAATGTGTCATATTTGAATCAGATCGCTCAACAATTTACCCCTTCAACTAATAATGCCCTAGATGGGCTATCAATTAATATTAAGAATCTTACATCAAATGATGCAGTGGTTATTAGTGTTTACACCAACTCATCGGGGGCACTCGGAACCCTCATTGCTCAAGGATCACTACAAAGTTCATCTATAACATCTTCTTATCAATATGTCAAGACCTATTTTAACCAAGCGCCAGTTCTGTCTACTGGATCCTCTTATTGGATTGTAATCACAGGATTTGAGCCTACCGTCACAGGAAACTATGCAGTATCACGAACTTCGACCGGTTCGGGTCTTCGAGTATCTGTTGACAACGGATCAACATGGATGAGCACCACAGGAAGTATTAATTTTCAAACCTTCCAAGCAACCCCAGGTGGTATCCTTGGACAACACCGTTTCGTAACAAAAGCCGGTCTAAAGCAAACCTTGTTCGCGCATGGTACTTCAATCTACCGAGTTACAAATGAATCCACAGGAGCTATCACTGCTATTGCTTCAGGCCTCACTCTCGTGGGAACAAAAATTCGATTCCGTACAGTTTACGATAAGGTTTATATTACCGGTTTCCAAGCTCTCCATATTTGGGATGGTTCTGCAATGACTGCAGCCACTCACACGGTAGACTTTCCAAACCCAGACAATGTGATTATTTACCATGATCGCGCCTGGTATTATTCGAAGTCAGAACCAACAAAACTCTACTTCTCTAATATTTATCCTGATCTCCTTACCGTCCCTTCAGTGAATTTCCAGTATGTTCCAGATACCGCTTCCCCAGATCCGCTTACAGGATTCTTGGTATTCCAAGATCAACTCGTTCTATTTACAAAGGAATCTAAATACCTCCTTCTCGGAGATGATGTTTCTACTCTCGGGCTAGCCCAATCTCCTGGTGGAACAAAAGGTGCCGTTAGCCAAGAAGCTATTGGACTTGGTGAAACAGTTGTTTACTTCTGGTCACAAGACGGAGGCGCTTATTATTACGACGGAGCACAAGATAAACCTATTGGCGATCCCATCCAACCTCAAGCAACACAAATTGTCGATGTAGCAAGTATTGATTCTATCGTAACTGATAAAGAATGGCGTATTTATTTTAAAAATCTAGGTGATTCAACACACCAAAGGATGCTACTTTATGACACAAGATATGGCGAATGGCTACTTGACACAGAAACGTCAACACGATTCCCGGTCTCATGGTCACTCGAAAATAACGAACTTGTAGAAGCTTCATCAACCATGGGAGCTCTATACTTTGGTGAAAGCTCAATCTCACAACTAGGCGCTCCTATCAAATGGCGCTACTGGACTAACTATAAAAAGTATACAAGTGGTATTGCTAAGGATCGCGTAAAAACGTTCCGAGCTATCTTTGCATCACCAGATCGCACTTTCACAGTAAAAGTTGGTAAAGACGCAGACTTCGACAATGCCCCAAGCTATAAACGAGTAATCCTCACCGTATCGGGACTTGTATATGACGGAGGCGCTCTTTATGATGATCCAACTTCGCTATACGGAAAAGGCTCAAGAGTTTCTCAACCAAAGGTGCCACTTTCAGGCCGAGCAAATAACTCACAGTATCGCTTCGAAAAAGATGTTCTATACACAGAAGTACGTCTATATGGCTACGAAGCAATTGTTAAGTCAGGCCGCCCACGCTAATGCCTTTGAATGGTAATACCCTTCCTTACGTACCACCAGCGGCCACATCCCAACAACAGATCGCCGCTATTAACCGTGTCATTGACATTATTAACTCTTTCCAACAATCCATTACTTTCTCGGATGGAGCTAATAAACGTATGATCATTGGTTATCAGCCTGATGGTTGGGGTGCAGGTAAAGACTTCGGCATCAAGATTTCTCAAGAGGGAGTAGATGTAAATACTGCTACTGATTCACAGCTTCTTTTCTCAATGGATGTTGAATCTTGGACATGGTACAACGCTGGTATCCCTAATACGCTTATCGGCGCAGCGCCAGACGACAAACGAGCTGGTATCTGGGTTGCAAAACCAGGTCAAAACGTTAAAACACTTCTCGGAGGTTAAATGCCAGCCGATCTCAACAATGCAAAAAACATGCTTTTATCAACCGATTATCCGATTGATAAAATTGTATTCCTATTTGAAAGTCAGGTTACAGTAGGTGCCTTTGGCTTTGCAGACATAGATACTCCCCACAATATGAATGGAACCCCACTTGTAAATGGCTTTTGGACAACTGATGCGACATGGAATACCTCTTATGAAATTAATACTGGAATCTATGTAAATGGAGCACTAGCATACAGAACTGGTATCTCAGCAGACTCAGGTAAAGTAAGATTCTCAATGAATAACAATACAGCCGCACCAGTAACACTGTATTATCGTGTATATGCGTTTAGTCCTGAATCTAGTCTAGACTTTGAGGCTAATATTACAAATGTTATTAATAGCTTCAAACTTAATACTGATTACAACTATCCCAAGCTTTATGCGACTGGAAGTTGGTCAGAACCTTCGACTGGAGGATCTTACGTAACTAGAATCATCTTTGAACATAACCTCGGCTACATTCCTCAAGTCCAAGCATGGCAACAGTTGGGAGCTTTTACATCGCCGATTACAGGAGCTGAAGCAGTTCCAGGATCTACCACAGGAATGGAAGTCACCACTACACAGTTGATCTTCTATTTCTCGACCTTCTCAGCCTCAACCGTCTATTACAGGGTATACCTCGATGAGCAAATCTGATAGATTTACACTGAACACTGACTTTGATACCTTTAAAAATGATAATAAAGGTCAAATCACCATCACCCTCCCCCAAGTGGTTATTGGAGCTGGTGCGACATATGTCCAATCACAAGATCTAGTTATCGGAACTAAGAACACTGCACTCCGCGCTATTATCTCATCTTCAAAAGACTCAAATAGAAAGTATCTAGGAACTGCACTTTACCGATTTATGCAAGGAACTGTGTTAGGTTTTCCAGCTTTTTATGGTGTATATGTGTCAATCTCTCGTCTTAATGCCTCAACCGTTAGACTACAGATCAACATCTATAATTCTCAATCTGATCCACTCACAACTGCCGCGGGTGCGGAAACTTTTACAGCCTATCTAACAACCTTCCTTTCTCCTTTCTCTTAAGGCAGAAATATGGTATAATATAATAAACAGCGTATTACGCAGAAAACACAAAAAGAAATGCCACCAACAGTAAGAACCCTCGACCAACTTGTTGCTGAGACTAACCCTATCTATGCTCCTCAACAGCAAGTAATCCAACAACGGATTGATCAAGCCTCACAAAACAACACTGCTCAAGAACAGGGTCTTGCTGCTGCACAAACTAATGCTTTCGGTGACATTACACAAGCAGCTACACGCCGCGGCGCTCTATTCTCAGGATTCACACCAGACCAACAAGCGCGCTATACAAGTGAAAAATACCTTCCAGCACTTGCAAATCTACGAGCAGCTAACCAAAGTACTATCCAAGGTCTCAATGATCAGTCAACTGCTCTTTCTTCTGATCAACAAAAAACCGCATTAGGACAACGTGACCAAGATCTTTCTCGCCTATACGACTACCAGAAGGTTGAATCAGATCGTAAGTTCCAAACAGAACAAGCAAATCTTGCATACCAAAGAGAACTTGAAAAGATGCGCGCAGAGCAATCATTTAGCGCTTCTCAAAACGCTGCCACTACTCCAACATTCCAACAAGCAACACAATCAGCTCTCGCAGGAGCACTAGATCCAATCACAGGCAAAACTAAAAAGGGATTCGCTGAAGCGCTCGTGCTACAGCTTCAATCAGCATATCCAAATATTCCACGGTCTCAGCTTACTGACTACGTTTATAAACAACGTAAACAAGCATACGGAGAATAACCAATGGATTTTGACTGGGGAGGCTTCGGTTCGAACTACGGCTCGTCTAAGTCTAGTTCTGGCAAAAAGAAAAAGGGTGGCACTGACTGGGGTGATTTCGGAAGCAGCTTCGCTACCGCGACTAAACAGGAACAGGAAGATGCAGCTTCCAAAAAGAGGCTCGATGAACTTTCTGCTATTGAAACCAAGAAACAACAAACTGAAGCCGCAAAACCCGGCTTTCTTGAAGGTATCGGCGGACTAGCTAAAGACCTCGCAAAGGGTGTAACAGCTAATTACGAGAGAATTGGTAAGGGTACAGCTAATGTCTTCGGCGAACTAACTGGTGTAAATCAAGGCCAAAGAGACCTACAAGAAAGTACTCAAGATCAAGACCTTAAAACAATTGAGGCTCTTAATGTAAAGGCAAAAGCAGCGAAAGATCCAGCTGAACGAAAAAGGATTCTTGATTCTATTAAAAAGATTACATCTATAGGTGATACTCAAGATGCCGCCTTCCAACAGGATCAACAAAGAATTATCCAAGAAAACGATCCGGTCAAAGCTGCCGCAGCAACTGCTGGTATTGGTCTGGATGTCGTAACAGGTGGAACTCTTGGCGCGGCTGCGAAGGGACTTAAGGCAACTAAAGTCCTGACTGACGCGCAAAAGGTTGGAAAAGTAGCGAAGGGTATCGGAGTTGGATCTGGTATTGGTGGAGCCTATGGGGTTACCGGAGCGGTAGAAGAAAAAGGAGCTGCAGCGACCCCTCAAGATCTTCTTCAATCAGCCGGAACTGGTGCGCTCATTGGTGGCGCAATTCCCCTTGCCGGATCTATTCTTAAAAAGACAGCCGGAGAAATTTCTAAAGCAAGTAAAGGATCTAAAAAGGCTAATCTCGAAGCTACTCAAGCAGCTGAAGACGCAGCGACTCGAACCAAACTCACTACTCAGCCAGATGAAGTTGTACAAGTTGTTAATCCGAAGACAGGTGAAAAAACATTCTATCGTATTCCTAAAGACCAACGAGACACAATTGTAGAATCAATTGATGGCACTAAAAATGGATCTGCGGGTAAGAATGTAGATGGGAATGTAACTCATGTTACCGCTCGAACACCTGAAGATATGGCTAAAAAGGGTTTCAAAGACGGCGGAGTATATGGGGATGACACAGTAAATCCAGTAGGAACAGCTGTTGAAAACGTAGCGACACCTGCAGGACAAGTAGCTGCAGAAACCGGAACAAAAGCTTCACGTTATGTATCAAAAACCCTTCCAGATTCTGATTTTGTAGGCGTAGATACAAAGAGTAAGCTTGGTGCAGATTACGATGCTACAACTAATGCTAAGCGCGCTGATACATCACTCCAGCAACTTGATACCGAAGGTGTCGATGACTTTGCAACAAAGGTCAATGGCCGCCTAGATGAAAAAACAATCACAGACCAAACTGTATTTGACGCACAAGCTGCCGCTCAAGCTCTCGAAAAGAGAGGAGACGTAGCAAGCCTTGATAAGGCTGCAGACATCTATAACAAGCTTTCTACTCAACTATCTAAGGCTGGTCAAACTGTTCAGGCTGCCTCAATCATGGCCAGACAAACCCCACAAGGGCTTTCTTACTACGCCCAAAAGCAATTCAAAAAGGCTGGGGTAGAACTATCTAAAGACAAAAAGCAAACATTGAATGAATTGATTAATAAAGTAAAAGAAGCTCCACCTAAAACAGATGAAGCTATTATCGCTCGCGATAACGTACAATACTTTATTGCTCAGAACATTCCATCATCTAAAGCAGATCAAATCGTCAACTTCTGGCGCGCAGGCCTTCTTACTTCTCCAACAACGACAGGAGGAGCAATCGTAGGTAACACAGCTCAAGCAATCCAACGTAATTTGGTTACAGACCCAATTGCCACAGTAGCAGACCTTGCACTCTCACTCTTTACAAAGAAGCGTACCTCTGCGGCCTCTAGCCCTCTTGCGGGCGTAAAGGGTGCTATTGAAGGAGCTAAGGTTCTCGGAAACAAGCAGTATCTTAAAACTGGCCTCAACCCACTCGACCCTGGATACCGTGATGGTAAGTTTGGAAATCCTCGCCAAACGAACTATGGTGATTCGACTCTAGGCAAAGTCACAGGTACATACGTAAATGGCGTGTATAAGATCATGGGCGCAGCCGACCTTCCATTCAGAAACATGGCTAAGTCAAAAGCTCTATCATCTATGGCTCGATCAGAAGCTAAGAACAACGGGCTAAAGGGTAAAGAAAAATCAGACTTCATTAAAGAGTTTGAAAAGAATCCCCCTACTGAATTCGAAGAAAAGGCTATTAAAGAAGCTGAAGCTGCAGTATTCGGCAACGACACGGTTCTAGGAACCGCCGCTGCAGCAGCCTCTAAAGCCCTTAAAGCAAAGGGACACCCTAATGCAGCTGCAGTCGCAGACTTCTTGATTCCATTTGCAAAAGTACCATCCGCGGTAGCCACAAAGGTAATTACCTCAACCCCAATCGGTACAGCTTCAGAGATTGTGAAACAACTTATTAAGGTTAAACTTAAGGGTGAAAAGTTTGATCAACGTGCAATGGCTAAAGCTATTGGTGAAGGGACAACAGGAGTTCCTATTATTGGTGCAGGATTTGCACTTGGTGGAACCGGTGACATTACAGGTGGTTATCCACCAACTCAAGCAGAGCGTGACCAATGGGAAGCTGAAGGTAAAAAGCCTAACTCTATTCGAGTAGGGGATAAATGGTATTCACTTAACTATATTCAACCATTTGCATCTCTACTAGCAACAGGGGCTAAAGCTCGCGAAGCAGTAGATGCAGGTCTCGATCTTGGAGAAGTCATTAACCAATCAATCGCCGGAACAGGTCAATCAGTTCTCTCTCAATCATTCCTCACAGGTATCTCATCAGCAATTGATGCAGTGAAAGATCCAGGCGCATACGCTGGCAAGTTTGTAGCTAATACTGCCGCAGGTATTATTCCTAACGCAATCCGCGCAGCTGCATCAGCCTCAGACCCGCTTCAACGAGACATTAATGGTGCTGCAGAAGGAATTATTGGTGGTATCCCAGGACTTAGACAAAACCTCAGCCCAAAGCTTGACGATGAAGGCCAACCAGTAACTAACCCTACTACGTTTGCTGATCGTTACCTTAACCCGCTTAAGCCAACTACAGCCTCTACTAATGAGGATACACTTCTTAATAATAAAGCTATCATCCCGGCTAAACGCCTTTCGGCTGTACGTAAAAAATCTATTAACGAACTTCTTTCAAAAGGACAGGTCAAAGCTGCTCAGCGTAAAATTGACGAATACAACCAGGATGTTGCTGAGAT
>Ga0247814_10000302_pt1 | contig 42568 bp, 36 predicted proteins | sample UWRJL179409R1_FD_179947 | JGI IMG/M metagenome (GOLD analysis project Ga0247814, IMG submission 179947) | Plant litter microbial communities from Arlington Agricultural Research Station in Wisconsin, United States - UWRJ-L179-409R-1 | ecosystem: Environmental > Terrestrial > Plant litter >... | reverse complement strand
CACCCGATCCAACTGACCCTACCGATCCCACCGACCCGACTGACCCGACTGACCCAACCGATCCGACTGACCCAACCGATCCAACTGATCCAACCGATCCCACCGACCCAACGGACCCGACTGACCCAACCGATCCGACTGATCCGACTGATCCAACCGATCCGACGGACCCAACCGATCCAACTGACCCTACCGATCCCACCGACCCAACGGACCCGACTGATCCGACTGATCCAACCGATCCAACTGATCCTGGAAATGCATCCATCATTCAAATTGATAATGACAATGTTTCCATAAAAATATATCCTAATCCAAACCATGGATTATTGACATTGGAAGTAAACAATTTACAACAACCTTTAAATTTCCATATCGTGGACCAAACCGGAAAAGTTGTGTACATCGGTACGATAAGTCAAGATAAAATAGAGATTAATACCCAGCCATTACGGCCAGGTATATACACACTACGCCTTCAATCCACACCAACCAAACAGATCAAACTCATCAAAAACTAAGAAATATAACAAAGGCTCCGCATTTATATGGAGCCTTTTCATTCATTAGAGCAACTTCATGGATCTGCTTTACGTCCAACATCACTAGGATTTATGGTACTATTTTACCACTAGCAATTATTTGTTATATCTGTATATTTTTTTGTTCCGTTTAATGCAGCGTAGTTAATTTGCACAATATACACACCCGCTGGCTTATTTTTTATAATAAACAGCCCAACTGGATTACGTGATTCAAAGATTACACGCCTTCTTTTTTAATTCTATTAAAAAACCTTTTGTTCAAGAAAATGGATGAGAAAGTTAACCCACAAACAAAACCGATCCACATACCTACCGCACCCATCTTAAATACAAACGCAAACAGGCAACCGATGGGAATACCAATTACCCAATAAGCGACGGCCACATATAAGGTGGGAACCTTCACATCTTTTATACCGCGTAGCATACCTACGCCAATGGCTTGGGTAGAATCGGAAATCTGAAAGATGGCAGCAAATAGCATCAGCAAGGAGGCCAAACCGACCACGGCCGTATCTTTATTAAATGCCAACGGCAAATAATTTTTCACGCTTACAAAAAAGATCGCGCATAAAATGCCATATAATAAACCGCTGATGAGCGTACTTTTTCCGATGATTTTAATGTCATGCCAGTTATTTCGTCCCCAGGCATTGCTTACGCGGATGGCTGCCCCTTGCGACAATCCGAACGAGACCATGAACGTGAATGCTGCACAGCTTAACGCGATTTGATGCGCAGCCTGTTCCACGGCACTGATGGTACCGATAATAATGCCCGTTACGGCAAAAGCACCCGATTCCATGCCGGCCTGCAAACTACTCGGAATACCGATGGACAATAATTCTTTGACGCTTTGTTTCTTTAACACCCACTGCTTTTTCCTCACGGCTATATATTTCCTGAATAACGGATGTGTAAGAATAATATATAACAACGCCACCAAAATCAATATGCGGGTAATGAGCGTTCCGTAACCGGCGCCCACCAATTCCAAGCGCGGGAATCCCCCATTACCGTAAACCAACAACCAGTTGATGGCTATATTTAAAGGCAGTGCCAAGAGGGAGAGGATCATGGCGGTGCGGGTAAGTTCCAATCCGTCGGTGAATTGTTTGGCGGCCATGAACATAATCATCGGAATGGTAGATATGGCCATAATTTTCAAGAATGGCTCCGCCAATGCGGCCACTTCCGGGTCTTGTCCCAAATGGTACACGATACCGCTTCCAAAAAACAATGTCAACGCAATCAAAATAGACGCGACGGAACATACCCACAAGCCGTTATAAAAATAATGCGAAACCTGAAACCCGTCCCTACGGCCATGTGCCGTAGAAACCATTTGCGATACGGACATGGTGATACCCAAGCCCAAAACGAAAGGAATATTCATCACACTGATTACCAATGCGGCGGCGGCCAAGTGTTTATAGCTGATGGAACCCACCATAATATTGTCGATGATCCCTAAAGCCATCTGGGTCAATTCTCCCAAGATAATTGGCGCGGATAATTTCCAGGTTTTGAATGATTCGTTGCGTATCGACATAAGGCCGTAAAGGTAGAAAATCCATTACTGACCCTTTGGCCAATAATGGATTTAAAATATGAATCGAAGGAATCTTATTGATTTTCTGTCGTGGCTTCGGCGGCGGCGGCCTCATAATTTTTTTTATCCAACACCACCAGATCAATCACACGCGTCGCGGCCATTTTAATGATGTGTGCATTATTGGCCACCAAGTTTGTAACACCGAATTGCACTACGGTTCCCAATAAATTCGTCATCGTACTTTCAGATTTTTGTACGATAAGTTTTTTTGCCCCATAACCGGCCAACATACTCAAAGCGGTCATCCACATATCGGGCGCTTTTTCGTCGCTCGGGTCCGGCACGGAAATCACATCCGAAAGGGCATTCTTTAAAATATTCAACGGGTTAGCATTATTAAACGAAATGTCGGTTTGCGCTTTTAGTGCCTTCCATTCTTCCGCCTGCTTCTGCTCCAGTTTTTTTATTGCTTCCTTTAATTCGGCAGCATTTTTAATTTTTTCCATAATTACCCAAATTAAATGTCATTTGATAAAATGGTATTCACCAAGAGCCTCAGGATGATATTATGCAGGAAGAAATGCGATACAAGCCCGATGAGCAGATATGCACCACCCACAATAAAAAACCCCAACCATATTTTCCCCAACAACTCACCGATGAGGAAAGAGAGGCCGATATTGAATACGATAAAGAACAACGTAAAAAATAAAAGCAAGATTATAGTGTAAACCAATTTAGAAATGACGGCCGACGATTTATCAATCGCTTTTAGTTTCAGTAATTCGAGACTGGTTTTACTATATCGTTGAGATTTGGCAAAAACAGTATCTGAATTGTTAGGATTTTCCATGGTTCACAAGTATTTAGTTGATGAGCAATTTTGTATATCTAAACAAAATTACGCTTTCCCAACGCTTTCTTTTACTTCCGTAGCCTTTTCTGAAACTTTTGAGCCTGCTTCGGCCAATTTGCCTTTTGCTGCATCGAATTCGCTTTTGAAGGTTTCCATCATGTTGTTGAATTTATCCGTCAAATCGTCGGACAAACCTTCGCTGGCCAATTTTTTGCGGGTATCGCTACCTTTTTCCGGTGCAAAAAGTACACCTATTGCAGCACCTATCGCTACCCCGGCCAATAATGCCCCAATCACTACGGCGGCTTCTGTTGATTTAGACTTTTCCATGTTATTTGTGTTTTTTTTCAAAGATGCAATATTTGTGCTTATATATTCAAATATTTTATTTTCAATAGGTTAAATTAAAAAATTTAAAATTATTGCATATAGCTGGGGAAAAATTCCCCAACCCCATCATATCTGACCAACTTAAAAAATCACTCAAAAGAACCGGCAGGAAGATGGTACCACTTCCTTGTATAGAATGTTTAAAACTCGGCTTTACCATTCCCGAAAAAAACACGACTTTTGCACCTGAATGACGACTTATCTGGATGAATTAAATCCGTCCCAACGTGCGGCGGTAGAGTGTACCAAAGGCCCTAGTATGATTATTGCCGGTGCAGGCTCGGGGAAAACCCGTGTCATCACCTATCGCATCGTACATTTATTGAACGACGGCGTGGATGCCTTCAATATCCTTTCGCTGACGTTTACCAATAAGGCGGCCAAGGAAATGAAGGAAAGGATCACCAAGATTACCGGTGAACAAGAAGCCCGTAACCTTTGGATGGGAACCTTCCACTCTATTTTCTCGCGCATACTTCGCGTGGAGGCAGATAAACTCAACTTTCCGCAAAACTTTTCCATCTACGATACGGATGATAGCCGCAGTTTGCTAAAAACCATACTGAAAGAAATGAACCTGGATGATAAAGTGTACAAACCAAATGTGGTACACAACCGGATATCATCTGCAAAGAACAATTTGATTTCGGCCTCGGCTTATGCCAAAAACCAAGAACTGGTGGCTGACGACGTAGCCTCGGGAAGACCAAAGCAAGGCGAAATTTACATGCAGTACCAAAAGCGTCTGTTTAAATCGGGCGCCATGGATTTTGACGACTTGTTGTTTAAGACATTTGAACTATTCGAACGCTTTCCCGATGTGCTGTACAAATATCAGCAGCGCTTCAAATACATTATGGTGGATGAGTACCAGGATACCAATTTTGCCCAGTACCTCATCGTAAAAAAGCTGTCCGCCTTGTATGAGAACCTTTGCGTGGTAGGCGATGATGCCCAAAGTATTTACTCGTTCCGTGGAGCGAACATCCAAAACATCCTCAACTTCGAGAAGGATTATCCAGATTTAAAAACATTTAAGCTGGAGCAAAATTACCGTAGCACAAAAACGATTGTAGAGAGCGCGAATACCATCATCGCCAAGAACAAAAACCAGCTCAAGAAAACGGTATTTACCGATAATGAGATGGGCGAAAAAATTGCGGTATTCAAAGCATTGACAGATAATGAGGAAGGCCGTATGGTGGCGCAGTCTATCTTTGAGGAAAAGATGAACAGCAAATCGTCCAACAAGGATTTTGCCATTCTGTACCGAACCAACTCGCAGTCGCGGTCCATGGAGGAAGCTTTGCGTAAATTGAACATTCCTTATAAAATTTACGGCGGACTTTCTTTCTACCACCGCAAGGAAATCAAGGATCTGTTGGCTTACCTACGTTTGGCACTCAACCCAAAAGACGAGGAAGCGATGAAACGCGTGATCAATTATCCGGCCCGGGGAATCGGACAAACATCCATGGACAAGTTGACTATCATGGCCGGCCAAGGGGATCGTGACTTATGGCAAGTTGTTTCAAACATCAACCGCATAGAGAACGACATCAATACCGGAACGCGCAAAAAAATCAATGATTTCGGTGTGATGATCCAGAGTTTCAACGTGCTGGCGAAAACAGCCAACGCATATGACGTGGCACACCGTATCGCCGCAGAATCTGGGGTACTAAAGGATTTATACACGGACAGAACTCCGGAAGGCGTAAGCCGCTATGAAAACATACAGGAGCTATTGAACGGTATCAAAGAATTTACCGAGCAACCGCCACTGGTGGAAGGCGAACTGAACACGTTAGATAAATTTGTGGCCGAAGTGGCATTGTTTAGCGATGCAGATACCGACGACGAGGATGACAACGACCGCGTAAGCATGATGACCATCCACGCATCCAAAGGTTTGGAGTTTCCGTTTGTACACATCGTAGGTTTGGAAGAAAACCTGTTCCCATCCCACTTGTCCGTTACTTCGCGCGATGAGTTGGAAGAAGAACGGCGCCTGTTTTACGTGGCCATTACCCGTGCCATGACCAAACTATACATCAGCTTTGCACAATCCCGGTACCGTTGGGGCCAGCTTACATATTGCGAACCCAGCCGTTTTTTGGGCGAAATGGACCAAAATGTGTTGGATATCCGTTTCATGAATACCTTCAACGAACCCACCTACTCGGCGGATGCCGAACGTGAACAATACAAGAAGCCATCGTACAATTATTCACCCCCTCCAGGCTTTAAACCCAAAGAAGCGACAGGAAGTGTAACCTCCACCCCGTCCGATTTCAAGGGCGACAGCCCGGAAAAAATAGCCGAGGGCATGGAAGTGGAACACGCACGCTTCGGAAACGGTATCGTAAAAACCATCGAGGGCAATGCGGGCGAGCGTTTGGCTACCATTCACTTTGAAGCCATTGGCGAGAAAAAAATTCTGTTAAAGTTTGCCAAACTAAAAATTAAGAATTAGGCTTAGTATCCTGAATTTCAGCCAAAATACACTTCAGTCCAAGGTTTAATTTATCCTCAATTTTATTGAAACAAAAAACCATTTGTTTTTAAAAATAAACTCACTATACTTGCAAACGGAATTGGTCTTATACAACTACCCAGATATTATTACAGACCCAATTTGTTCCAAAGCATCTGAATACATTATATGCAGTACAATACACAACGTAGCAAGTTGATTATTTCCGAATACGGACGGAATATCCAGATAATGGCAGAAATTGCCAGCGAAATTGAGGACCGCGAAGAAAGAAACCGCGCCGCAAGAAGCATCATCCAGCTCATGGCCATCATGACGCCGCAAGTCCGCGAAGAGGAGAACTACCAGAAGAAATTATGGGACCACTTACACATTATCTCCCATTTTGAGTTGGATGTAGACGCCCCTTACCCAAAACCGGAGGTAGGCGAAGCCAAACCCAAAGGAAACAAACCTTCCTATCCACGCCGTAAGATGCGCTACGCACACTATGGCAATTTTGTGGAAGGCTATATTAAGAAAGGCGCCGAAATGCCGGAAGGGGAAGAAAAGGAAGCCCTCACGGAAGTAATTGCCAACATGATGAAACGTAATTACCTCAACTGGAACCGCGACTCGGTAAACGATGAAATGATCAAGGAACAATTAATCGACCTATCGGCCGGGAAATTAAAGTTGAAAGAAACATTCCGCCTGATGAGTACAAACGACATACTCCAACAAAATAAAATGAATTCGCAGGTAGGCAGTACCATGAACAAGCCCACCAAAAATAACAATAACAATAAAAAAGGCGCTTTCAAACAACAAAAAAGTAATAACAAGAAACGTTTTTAAACTCACTTGGTGTAAACAGAAAAGCATGGTGATCACCATGCTTTTTTTTTATTTTATCGGTCTACATAACCTACAGAAAATTATAACAAAAAAAATGCATGAATAAGTCATGCATTTTTTTTGTTATATAATTTGAAAGCTATTCTTCCCTGCTGATGGTTTCGCCGCCTCCACTTGCACAGGCAATTTTCCAACTGTTCAGAAAACTGGCCGTGTATTGTGGACTGTCCTGACAAAGCGTGTTCACGGTATCCGTCACTACGTTTTGCTCGTTTCTCAGCACACAGTCATAACACACATTTTTACAGGAGGTTGCAAACAATACAACAACCGTTAGGGTTGCGAGTATAACCGGATATGGTCTGTTGCTATTTCTCATGTATGTATAACGTATTATTCCGCAATAAATTTTTCAACGATCTGCGGAGCAATGCCCATATTGCTAAACCCACCGTCATGGTAAAGGTTTTGCATCGTAATCATACGGGATAAGTCCGAAAACATGAACACACAGTAATCTGCACAGGCATCTGCCGAAGCATTACCCAAAGGAGACATCTGGTCCGCATAGGTATAAAACGCATCAAAACCACCTACTCCGCTGCCGGCCGTAGTTTTGGTAGGCGATTGCGAAATCGTGTTTACACGAACCTTATGTGATTTACCGTAGTGGTAACCCCAACCCCTGGCAATACTCTCCAACATGGACTTGGCATCCGCCATATCCCCGTAATCCGGGAAAATACGTTGCGAAGCGATATAGGTCAAACCCACAAAACTACCGCCTTCGTTCACCAAATCTAGCTTGTGTGCCGATTGGATCAACTTATGGAACGAACCGGCCGATATATCCAACGTCTTGTTGTACCAATCATAGTTCAAATCCGTATAAGGCTTGCCCTTACGTACGTTGGGAGACATACCGATGCTATGCAACACGAAGTCTATCTTGCCTCCGAGGTAATCTACGCTGTCCTTGTATAATTTCTCCAAATCTTCCACCACCGTGGCATCCGCCGGAAAAATTTTCGTCTCACATTCTTCAGCCAATTTGTTTATGGCCCCCATGCGCATGGCCACGGGTGCGTTGGTCAGCGTAAACGTTGCGCCTTGTTCCTTACATTTCTGGGCCACCTTCCAAGCAATGGAATTCTCGTCCAATGCGCCGGTGATGATGCCTCTTTTTCCTGCCAATAATTGATTTGCCATAGGTAATATTTCTATTTTCGATGCTTACAAACTTATAAAAAAACTTGGGGCAACGAAACCAAAATTATCATCTTGGCGTGCCCCTCCGGGTTGAGCTATCCGCTTCAAGTCCTGACTCCGTTAACTCCGTTACGGGCTTTATTACGGTTCGCTCCATGCGACGTTTCACTCTGTCGTTGCTATCCCTCACGCTTCTTCACACGGGCCACCACGGCCATACCCGAGCCGATGACCATCAGCAGGCAGCCGATCCAAAGTAAATTGATGCCCGGGAACACGATCGCTTTCATGATGATGAAATCATTGCCGGCCGATTCTATCTTCTGCAAAATCGATACTTCCACTTTACGCTCCTCCGCGTTGATGGAAACCATTTCCACCTTCACGCCGGTTTCTTCGTTAAATGCCGGGAACGGCTCATATGCGTTGTTCACGATGGATAGGCCCGGTTTGGCCTCGTACCGGTTCCCTTTCATGTCCCCAATGATGAACAAACCTTCCAGATCCAAACGGAGTTGGTCCGCCGGCTTGGTGGTATCGATGGCCGAGAGTGACCTCAAGCCCTTATAAACGATGAAACAATTGGTGGAATATAGCGTATCGCCATCCGAAATTTCGTAATGCATGATTTCGCGGAAACCATCCGTCTGTTCCTCGGCCGGTTTCAGTTGGTTACCGCCCAACAAGCGGGTAATTTTTTCAGGATCCACATAAGTAAGGTGCGTATAGATATCCTGGCCGATAAAATGTTTCGTGGAAGGTTCCGCCACGTTACCGAAGCGTGGGTTCGTCTGCAATTTCGGAAATAACGTAAATTTCTTTTCAAACTTTCCGCTTTCGTCCTTCTTCAAATAATCGATGGCAAACATCACGTCAATTCCCGAAACCGTATCGCGGCTGTAGGTAATGAAATAATCACCCATCGGCACCGTATCGCCTTTGTGCAACAAAATATTTTCGTTGTTTTTGAACTCCTCGTTCAAGGCTTCCAGGTTCAGCGCCGCCGAAGTGTTTTGGGAAATGATTTTCTTGTGCCCGGCCGATACCAACGAACCGCCCAATATCAAAGCAAAACCGATATGCGCCACCGAAGGGCCGGCCAAACGCCATTTAAATTTCACGAACTGTGTCAGGAAATGTAGATTGGCTGAAACGGCAAATACGGTAGTAAACAACAGCAGTACATAAAAAGGATGTTCCGAAATGTGCGTCATGAAATAGGCAATCAACGTAATGGATGCCGAAATCATGAAAGACAACAGCATGTCTTTTCCCCATTGTTTCATATTGGTTTCGCGGTAGCGGAAAAACTGGCCCACGCCCATTAGCAAAGCAATCAACACGGCAAAAGGAATTTGCCATGCGTTGTAGATTTCAATGGCTTGCGAAGAAGAGGCGATGCCTTTCGGAAACAACGTGCCCAATCCCGGTACTTCGCTAAAAGCTTGTCCGAAGGCCGGCAACGAAGTTTCAACAATAATCTGAAAAGCAGACAGCAACAACACCAATGCCCCTACGAACATCCAAAATTCACGGGATGAAAAACCATCTTCCTTTTCATTTTTCGGGAAATAACGGTTGTAGTTCATTACCAACAAGAAGATGGAAATACCCGCAAAAACCAGATAAGTAATCGTAATATAAACCTCAAAACCCACAATTACCGATACGGCAAACAATATCAACGAACCAATGATGTAACCGAGGCGTATTTTTTTGTCGTAAGTAAAAATAACCACCGGCAACCAAGCAAAAAAGAATAGATAGAACAACAATTGTTTGTTCATTCCTAAGTCGGTAAAGGCATGTACGCTTGTCTCACCCAATACACCGCTTCGCGTGAGGAAGGTGGAATACAATACCAAAACAAACGAAAGAATGATGAGGATGAACGCCCAGAGTAAGGAAGTTCCCTTATTGCGGAAAACCAACATCAAGTGTGCACCGCCCACCAAAATGAGCCAAGGCACCAGCGATGCATTCTCCACCGGGTCCCAAGCCCAGAAACCACCAAAGCTCAATGCTTCATAGGCCCAAGCGCCACCCATCAAAATACCCAAACCCAAAATCATTACGCCGAAGAATGTCCAAGGCAAAGCCGGTTTCAGCCACTCGGTAAATTGTCTACGCCACAAGCCCGATAAGGCAAAAGCAAACGGCACCACCGTAGAAGCAAAACCTAAGAATAATGTGGGCGGATGAATTGTCATCCAATAATTCTGTAGCAACGGGTTTAGCCCACGGCCATCCAATTTTGCCAAATAATCCGGCAATTTCACGAAAGGCATATTTCGCATGGTTTCGTGCTCACGCAATAATAAAAATGGATTACTTCCTATTTTGAAATCGAAAGAAGGAATTTCGATTACGGCCCCCATAATCATGGTTACCAAAAACAACTGCACCAGCATGATGACGAACATCACCGGCGCACGCCATTCTTTTGCCTTAAAAATAAGGATGGCACCCAGTACCACATGCCAAAACATCCATAACAGGAAGCTGCCTTCCTGCCCTTCCCACAAGCAGGAAAGGATGTATTTCATCTGCATGGCTTTATTACTGTGTTGCCATACGTAATGGTACTCAAACCGATGGCTAAACAATAAAAACAGCAACAGGCCGATGATGCTCACGATGGAAATGGCGTGTACCCAAAAAGAAAATACACCCATTTTTTGCCAAGAAAACAAGCCGTCCGCCCATTTTTTCTCGGTACCGAACCATGACATGACGCTAAAAAGCGCCGACGCAAATGCCAACGCTATCAATCCGTTCCCGAGCTGTCCGGCCCAAAGCCATTCGTTTAAAAATTCTATTTCCTTCATCTATTTGTTAAGAAGTTATCCGTTATCTGTAAATGGTTGAAAGGTGATTACCCATCATCAGACTTACCGATAACGGATAACCATTCACCGATAACCTAATTCATCGAGACTTCCTTAAACTCGGAGCCCGTATCGTTATATTTGGATGGACATTTCATCAATATTTTGTGGGCCACGAATACGTCCCCGTCCATTTTTCCGTGAATCACCACTTCCTCCGACTTTTCGAAATCCTGAGGCTTGGCACCTTTATAATTCACTATCTGTTCGTTGCCTTCCTTATCCACCATATAAAAACTGAATAGGTCGGTGTTAACAGTAGGCTCATAAACCATTTCCTTGTCCTTGTTCAATACGCCCGCCACCTGAAATTCACGGCCTTCCGATTTTTTCGCTTCCTCAAAAGAAGCAAAACTGCCGGCGTTGCTCACCGACCAATAAATAATTCCCACGGCTACGGCCAATATGGCGAACAGAAAAATATATGATTTCTTCATCTGACTGAAATTTTAATTCTACGATCGGTTTTCCAGCTTCGCGTTTAATTTACGAATACGGCGATCTAATAATACAAGGTACGTAACCAATACCACGAACAATATCAGCGATATGGCCACCACCACATAAATTTTGCCTTCCTTGCGGAAACCCGTGGCCATGTCTATTTTATCCGATATGATGGTGGTCGTTAATTTTTCCCCGTCCCTTCTAATTTTTACGGTGATGATGTATACCTCATTTTCAGGGGACGATGCCTTTACCTCAAAATTGTATACATCGGCCTTCAGTAAATCTTCCGATTTTAAAATAATCAAACCTGCCGGCGTGATCTCGATAGCTTCCGGCAATATCGTTCCTTTGGCCACGGTTACATCCATGATGCCGCCCAGTTGTTTATTCAAATCAACCAAGGTATCGGGTATGGATTTCGCTACGGCAACCGCTTCATTCGGTTGTACCGTTGAATCGGCCGTAGTTTGTGCCACAGCCATACCTCCAAACAATAAGGAGGCCGAGAAAATAATTGTGGGGAACAGTTTCATTATTTATCGGATGTATCTTCTTCAATTTTATATTCTGCAATCTTGGATTTGGCCATTAACCCGGCAATCCAAAATCCCATTAAAATCCAACCCAATACGGATGGATAAAAAACCATTTTCATGTCGTTCTTCAAATCGTAGCCACCAAAACCCGGATTTCCACCGTTGCCCGGGTGTAGGCTGTCCGTCAACCTAGGCATTAGGCCAATCAACAGAATCAACATCACGAATGCAAAAATGTTATAGACCGAAGCCACGCGCATGCGACGTATAGGCTCGTCGATGGAGCCTCGCAGTACAAAATAGGCCACGTAAATCATCAAACTTACGGCCGATCCGTTCAATTTGGGATCATTCACCCAAGGTTCGCCCCAAGTATAGGTGGCCCAAATCATCCCCGTTACGATGCCGATGAAGCCGAACATCATACCCGTTTGCGCAAATTGCTGGGCCTTGATGTCAAACAAACGGTTTCCGCTGCGCAAGGCACGGATGGAATATACCATGGAACCGGCAAAAACGGCAATCATGGCAAACCACATGGTGACGTGGAAATACAGATTACGGATGGTTTCGTGGAGGATTACCTGAACGGAAACGCTTCCGAGCCAAGCCATAGGAATGGCATAAAGTAGCAGTAACACTGCCAAAACCTTCCACCAATTACGAGACAAAATTCCTAACATAGGGGCGCTTTAGATGCCTGTTTTTAATCGCGCCAAAGGTAGGGAAATAAAAAGAAGGAAAGAACCACGATGACGATGTTAAATGCGCCCAACACCACCGGCAAATCCCAATACTCGGAAAGTGCCGTGCCGCTTGCCGCCTTGCCTGCAGCCTTTACCGCCACCATGAGTACCGGCAAGATGACAGGAAATCCCAAAACGGGCGTCAAACCTGCCGCATTGGAAGACTTACCTGCCATGGCAGATACCAACGTAAGGCACGACGAGAAAGCGCCGGCAGCCAAAAATGAAACCAAAAAAAACATCCCCATATCCCTTACCGGGTTACCCAAAAGCAGCCAAAAAATAGGAATAATCCCGATGACCAAAAGCAGCGTTAAAATGTAGTTAAAAGCAATTTTAGCCACAATAAGTTCGCTTGGGCGGATGAGTTGATAGAAATATAAGGCATTTCCTTTGTTTTCACGCTGGAAAGTACGGAGTACGGCATTGGTTGACGAAAAAAGCACCACGATCCAAAACAGGGCATTCCATACCGCGGGATCTTCCACCGTCTGGAATGAACGGTAACAAACAAACACCGTAGAAAAAACATACACGAAAAGCGAGCCCACGAGCGCTTTGTTGCGAAACTCAAGCATCGCCTCATATTTCACTAAACTGAGAATTCGTGTAAACATGGTGCAAATCTATTTGAAATTTGATGATTTGAGGATTTGATGGTGGGTTTATGCTTCGATTTTTATCTTTGACCCTACAAAGCATATTTCAAGATGAAACGTTTGGTATTGATTCGCCATGGACAAAGTGAATGGAACAAAGAAAACCGATTTACCGGCTGGACCGATGTTCCTTTATCTCCGTTGGGAGTAGAAGAAGCTAAAAAAGGCGGCCAGGCAATGAAGGACGCCGGCTTTAAATTTAAGGCCGCTTATTCCTCATACCTCAAACGTGCCATCAAAACCCTTTGGCTGGCTTTGGAAGAAATGGATTTGATGTATATTCCCGTTTCCAAATCATGGCGCTTGAACGAAAAACATTACGGCATGCTTACCGGCCTCAACAAAGCCGAAACTGCTGCCAAATATGGCGACGAGCAGGTGCTGTTATGGCGCCGCGGCTATGCCATTGCGCCTCCGGCCATTGCGGACGATAATGAATTCAGCCCATTGAAGGAAAGTAAATATGCCGATATCCCACGGAACGATATCCCACTCACGGAATCGTTGGAAACCTGCATAGACCGCCTGATGCCTTATTGGGAAAACGAGATCAGGCCCACACTGATCGAAAAGGGCGAAGTATTGGTAGCTGCCCACGGAAATAGCCTTCGCGGTATCGTGAAAGTATTGAAAGGCATGGATGATCAACAGATACTCGCGCTCAATTTACCTACGGGAATACCTTATGTATTTGAATTTGACGACCAAATGAATCTCCAAAAAGATTATTTTTTGGCAGATGAAGCAACATTGGCACAGTTAATGGCAGATGTGGCCAACCAAGGAAAAAAGTAAAAAAATGGAAAGACTCATAGCTATCGGCGACGTCCATGGCTGTTTTAAAACCTTACGTACTTTATTGGAAGAGCAGGTAAAACCTGCGCAAACCGATACCCTCATTTTTCTGGGCGATTATATCGACCGTGGACCGGGCTCCAAACAGGTCATAGACTACATCATGCATCTTCAAGAGCAAGGCCTCAGAACCATCTTGCTGAGGGGGAACCACGAACAGACGTTATTGGACGCGCTCCATTATGAAAAAGAACGTAAAGGCTGGTTTACCTCGTCCAAAAACAACATATTTAATAGCTGGTACGAAAAATTTGGGGGAAGGGAAACCTTTCAATCTTATGGCATTTCATCCATCAAGGATTTTCCTCAAAACCATGAAATCTGGCTAAGCGACCTTAAATTTTATCACAAAACAGATCATTATTTCTTTGTACACGCCGGGTTTAATTTTTCGGAAGCAGATATACTTTCAGATACCGATTCGATGTTGTGGATCAGGGAGTTTGATTACGATGCAAGCAAAGCGGGCAACAGAAAAATTGTTCACGGGCATGTTCCGGTTACACTCGAATTCCTGAAGGAGTGCATCGCTCATAAAAATCTTGGATTTATACCGTTAGACACAGGATGTGTGTATAAGGAAAAGCCAGGCATGGGTTATTTGAGCGCTTTCGACCTAACCAACCAAGCGCTTTTCTTTTTGAAGAATATCGGCTAAAATTTCATCACATATCAGATAATTTCATCTTTTTTGATGATTGTCGCTACATATCTTTGGAATCACATAATGTATAAATATGAGAAAGAATGTAACATGGATGGGTTTAACCCTGATGATTTTATCCATTTTATTTGTGATGGACGATGCTTCGGCGCAGCGCCGATATAAGCATTTGAAACGTGTAAAAACTGAAGAGGGGTTTGCGCAAATACCTCCCAAAGCAAAGCGGAAATTAAAACAAGAACCGCCTGCCCCTCCAACGGTAACCGGCGAAATAATAAATGAAGAAATCACCATCGTAGAGGCGGATATTATCCATGGGGATGCCGTGGCATCCGTAGAGAAGAAAGATAAAGCCTATGCTACCATCAAGGAGGTTAAGAAAATTAGGGCAAAAGATCTATTTAAGGAAGATAAATTGGCTGAAACGGCAGCTTCCATGGTTTATTCAAACAAGGCATTGGCTGGTTCAAAGTTAGGAAAAATGCTATCTCCGGAAAAAACCAGCGAAATGAAACCAGGTGTGCTATTTATCATCATCGGGTCAGTCATGGTCGGCGTGGCCATTATTTTATGGATTCTCGGCACCGCCATATTTTTAGGCTCAGCAGGATACAACTTTGCTATATACGTAGTATTTGTGGTACTCGGCGTATTGCTTTGGTTTGGCGGATTGGCCATGATTGGAGTGGGAATCTATAAACTGGTTAAATATAACAGGGGTAAATAACCATAGAATTATGTTTTTGACAAGGCTCCGATTGCTCGGAGCCTTTTTTATTGTGTTTGTTTGATGAAATCTCTTGAGGTGGGAATGGCCTAAAAAAGTGGAGAGGTTCGTCGGGCGACGAACCTCTCACAACCAGCCCTAATCTTTGGAAGTCGTATAATGTTTTGATTCAGGTGTGAATCTTTTGACCTTCCTTGAAACAAATGTATAGCAGTCTAATTATATATCCCCGGACAAATTCTACCTTTTTTAACATCATGGTGTCAAATGCCAATAAATCAAATAATTAAATTGATATTAAATTTTAAAATTCTAAACTTACTACAAAACATAGCCGATGAAAAGAACTTCAATGTAGTAGGTTTACTACATTTCACTATCCCACAAAGAAGCTACCCATAAAATTTCAAAAATATCCACCAACCTAGCAACATCTGAATACATTTGCCTTCATGAGAAAGGAAATCATCCACCATTCATTTAAAGATGAAACCATTGCGATTCACCGTTTCCATGGTGGGGAACCTGATCTTCCGCCAGTCATCCTGGTTCATGGCAGTATCGAAAGCGGGAAAATATTTTTTAGTGCTTCCGGAAAAGGTTACGCGCCTTTTTTGGCACAAAACGGATTTGATGTTTTTGTGGTGGACCTACGAGGAAAAGGATCATCAAGGCCTTTGGTGAATGCCCGAAGCAAGGCCAGCCAAACGGATACCATCATGGAAGAAATCCCTTCAATCATCAAAAAAGTAAAGGAAATTACCGGTTCTCATGCGTTGCATCTAGGTGCCCACTCTTGGGGCGGCGTTTTATTGTTGAGTGCCTATGCCCTGTTCCATTCGGAATGGAATGTCAAAAGCATGGTTTTCTTTGGCACAAAAAGACGCATCGGTATCCGCAACTTCAATAAATTTAAGACGATAGACCTGGGCTGGACGATGATCGGTTCCATAGCCACTTTTTTTTGTGGATATCTGCCGGCAAAAAAACTCAAGATGGGATCGGACGATGAACCCGGCAAGTTCTATTACCAGCTTGACCGTTGGGTGCGAAGCAAAAACTGGGTAGACCCGGAAACCAAATTTGATTATCGGGAAAAACTGCAAAGCCTTATGCTCCCCCCCATCCATTTCTATACCGGCATCAACGATACATTACTGGGCCATCCGGATGACGTACAACGCTTGGCTGACGAGACAGCACAACGGCACGCCATCGTAAAAGTTCTATCTAAGCAAAATGGTAACAAACAGGATTATAACCACATCAATATTCTCACGCATCCCGATGCCATAAACGACCATTTTATGGAAGTTTTGGCATTACTAAAAAAGTACTCATAAAAAAAGCTGGCTCCATACGGAGGCCAGCCTTTCTGGTGACAATATGATTAACATTTAAAATGACCATTGTTTGGCTTCCGTGGATTTTTTCCACTCGCCCACCGACACGTAATACTCATCCTTTTCTACCGATTTCACTTCCAGCAATTCCTCCTGCCTATCGATACGGAAATAACAGACCACTTTACTGTTACATCCCACACGATCAAGCACGCGACCCAAGAAATAGTCATTTCCATCAGTCGGTACCGAACTCACATAATAAGACACGCCCGATGGACAGCGGCTAAACATTTCAGATTTAGTTTGGTGTTTTTTGCCTTGTATCGGTCCTATGATCTGTTTCATCAACAAGGCCTCCCCCTTTTTCTGAAGCGTGTAAACCTCCACCTTTTCCGGTAATTCCTCAGGAATACCAGATTTCAAAAATCCGCTGCCGGATACGCCGAATATAATTCCAGCCGCCAAAACGGGAGCAAAAACGAGCATCATCTTATTCATAACACGAAAGGTTTAATGTTTTGTAGAATGTGTTGTACACGCTAAAACTTGAAACGTTCAAACACGACAAAAAATTATTCGTTCAAAGCCTATTTGGGAATAATTTAACAAATAAATGGGCCATGCATAAGTTGGGAATCCAATTAATCCAAGCGGTTACAACGATGGTAAACTCGTGGTCCATATGAAAAAAATTACTCAGTAAAGGAACCCAAATACGTAAAGTGACGGCTGAAAAAGTCAACGCAAAACTGTAGGTCATGAATTGACGGTGCCTTACCACATTCCCCTTCAAAATATACCGATAAGCCAAATAGGTCGTTAGCCACCACAATAGGCTCAGCACAAAAAAGCCTGCGCCCGACCAAAAACCGCCATTGGCATAAAAAGCCATATATAAACCCGTAGGCCCGGCCAAAAACAAAATGGCGGCGATGTATATTTTGCCTAAGTTCCGGTGAAATGCTACGTGCTTTTTTCGCAGATAAGGCACAAACTGAAACGGTCCCGTAACGATGCAGGCCATGCCCGAAACAATATGGAAATAAAAAGCCGTACGCCAAACCAAGTTATGCACCAAATCGGGTTTGGCCAATAAAAAATTGATATCGTCCCTAAACGTAAGATAGACCGACGTGGTCAGAAACAAGAACACGCAGGCCAACGTCATCCAAAACCAACCGACGGGGTATATAATTTTGGAAAAAAAATTCATGATACAGGTATGATGTATTAAATGTAAAGCATTAACGATACGAATCTAACATTTTGTACCGTATCCGTATTTTATACACGGCAAGCCTACGGATGTTCAAAGTACTTAAAAGTCTTAATCTATTTGCACCTTTGCATATCAAACGAAATCATTATGGCCAACGCCTTACAATACGAAACCAGCCCTTATTTATTACAACATAAAGACAATCCGGTGAATTGGCTTCCCTGGGACGAAAAGTTTTTGAAACAGGCACAAGACGAAGACAAGCTTCTCCTTGTTTCCATCGGCTATTCGGCTTGCCATTGGTGCCATGTGATGGAGCACGAGGTTTTTGAAAACGAAACCTGCGCCGAATTGATGAACAAACACTACATCAACATCAAGGTGGATCGTGAGGAACGTCCGGACATCGACCATGTATACATGAACGCGCTTCAACTGATGACGGGAAGCGGCGGCTGGCCATTAAACTGCATCATCCTGCCGGACGGCAGACCCGTATACGGTGGCACCTACTTTCCGAAGGAACGTTGGATGCAGGTATTGGAAAACCTACACGAAATATGGACTACGGACCGCGATAAAATGTACGAATATGCCGACAAGCTGCACAAGGCGATGCAAACCGGTGATTTAACGGCGCCTTTACAGACCAACATCGAAAATTTGTATGAGGATGTGTTGTCAAAATCGGTCTCCAAGTGGAAAAACGGTTTCGATGCAGACTTTGGGGGGCCAAGAAAAGCACCAAAATTTCCGTTGCCGAACAATTATCGCTTTTTACTCCGATATGCATTGCGAGAAAAAGATGAACATGTAACCGAACATGTACGCCATACATTGCAGATGATGGCTTTCGGCGGCATTTACGACCAGATAGGCGGCGGTTTTGCCCGCTACTCCGTAGACCAATACTGGAAAGTGCCACATTTTGAAAAAATGTTATACGACAATGCCCAATTGATTTCGCTTTACGCGGAAGGCTTCGGAACATTCGGAGAGCCGCTGATGGAAGAAACCGTCCATGAAACCATCGCCTTCTGCAAACGTGAACTGCAGGGAGAAAACGGGGGCTGGCTCAGTGCGTTGGATGCGGACAGCGAGGGCGTGGAAGGAAAATATTACGTGTGGAATATTGAGGAATTGGAAGCCTTGCTGGGCGAAGATTTTACGATTGCACAGGATTATTACAACATCAACGCCGAAGGATATTGGGAACACGACAATTATATCTTGATCCGACAGACCGATGACGTAATTTTTGCAAAGAAGCATGAAATTTCCCACGAGACCTGGATTGAAAAACGGGAGAAAATAAAAGCTCTTCTGTTGCAGGAACGGGCCAAAAGAATCCGGCCGGGAACAGACGATAAAATTTTATTGTCGTGGAACGCATTGATGGTCACAGGACTTTGCGATGCCTACCGATATACCAGAAAATGTGGATACCTTGAGTTGGCCCAGAAAACTTGGACATTTATGGAAACGCAGATGAAAAAGGGCGGAAAATGGATGCGTACCTATAAAAACGGGGAGGCCAAAATTCCGGCGTTCATTGAGGATTATGCTTTTCTGGCTGATGCCGCGCTTAATTTGGCGGAGGTGAGTTTCGATTTGGATTATATCGATAAAGCCGCATCCATCTGCGAAGAAGCTTTTGATAAATTTTGGGATGCCGAAAAAGGTTTTTTCAAATTCCGCGCTAACGACCAACCCATGCTGGCGGCTGAAACCTACGAAATCCAGGACAATGTAATTCCGGCATCCAACAGCCAGATGGCCCTGAACTTATTTAAGATCGCCAGGATTTCGGGACGGGACGGATGGGAGAAAACAGCGGAAGAAATGGTACAACGCATACTGCCGATGCTAGAGAATTATGGGGCCGGCCATTCCAACTGGGCCATGCTTTTACAATACCTACATTATTTCGGTGAAACGGTATTCATAGGTAAGGACGCCCAACTGAAAGCTTTGGAGTATATGTCGAAATTTCGCGTGGGAAATTTTGTGGCGGCTTCCGAAAAGGCTTCAGCACACCCTTTGTTTACCAACCGATTCCAACCCGGAAAATTATTGCAATACAATTGTGTAAACAGGGCCTGCGATTTGCCGGTGGAATTGTAATTTCCCCGATAATGATGATGGCGTGTGCAAAGCACCGCGCTATCCGCTGCAATCCGTCGTTGGCTAACGATAAATCGTGCGCCAACATCCGGAATTTCCGCTACTATCGCTCACGTGGGGTTTGTACACGTTCCACGCGGAAAAAAATCCGTGTTCCGTTGAAATGTTACCCGCGCGGTTTTGCGTGTGCTAATTCATTTGCTTTAAACATGTGAACCCGCTGGGGTCAGGCATTTTCTTGTCATTATTACGCTACGGTTACCCCATCCCGTCGTGCGTCTCATGCTCCGTTTTACTTCGCCGCACGCAGTGGAGATGCGGAACCTGTCCAATGGAACATGAAACATCAGCTCAAGAGACCGGTCGGCGAAAGCACCGACCGTGAACAGGAATATGTGAGCATATAAAACTCAAATGTTTATGGAAAAAATACATCCATACTACCATACGACCCCAGCTGGGTCACACGGATTTGTCATCGGGACGTTTGGTTTCGTCCGTCGCCAGTTTGTCGCCCGGGATTGTAGCGGATACCCCACAATGCAGCGGAGCGGAATGAGGAGTAGTAGCGTAAAGCCCGTCACGGACGTTCTTTTGGAAACGGCCGTTTTGATGAGCGCATCATTATTTTTTACTACGCGTTTACATCCAACTTAAACTCGGACGTGGCATGGAATGTGATGTCGGGGTAATCGGTTTTGGCCATGTTGAGCATCCAAGCGGAAGGAGCCAGAAATACGGGGTTTTCATCCTTGTCGTAAGCGATCTGGCCCTGTTTGGCACGGATGAATTCGTTGAGTTTAACTTCGTTTGAGGTGGTTAGCCAAAATGCCTTGTAAAAAGACATGGACTCGAAACGACATTTGGCGCCGTACTCATGTTCCAAACGATATTGGATAACCTCAAACTGGAGTTCGCCTACGGTACCCACTACCTTACGATTGCCCGGCTGCATCAGGAAAAGCTGCGCCACCCCTTCGTCGGTAAGCTGCATGATCCCTTTTTCGAGCTGTTTGGTTTTCATCGGGTCGATGTTGATGAGTTCGCGGAAGATTTCCGGCGAGAAGCTCGGAATTCCCTTGAACATCATTTTTTCGCCCTCGGTGAGTGTATCGCCGATTTTAAATGTTCCGCTGTCATAAAGACCCACTACATCACCCGGCCATGCCTCGTCGATGACGCTTTTGTCCTGCGCCATGAAACTGGTGGGATTGCTAAAGCGGACATCTTGGTTATGACGGACGTGTTTATAGAATTTGTTTCGTTCAAATTTACCGGAGCAGATGCGTAAAAATGCGATCCTATCGCGGTGGCGTGGGTCCAAATTCGCATGGATTTTGAATACGAAGCCCGAGAATTTAGGTTCGTCTGGTTTTACCTCGCGCGTATCCGAAAAACGACTGATGGGTTTAGGCGCAATGCGGATAAAGGCATCCAACAGTTCCTGTACGCCAAAATTATTTAGCGCAGAACCAAAAAATACGGGGGCGATTTCACCCGCTAAATATTTATTGGCGTCGAATGTATCGTATACGCCTTCAATCAATTCAATATCCTCGCGTAGGCGGTTGGCGGCAGCTTCTCCCACGGTTTTATCTAACGTGGTATCGTCTAATCCCGAGATTTCAACGATATCTTTTTCAACTTTCGTCTTATTGGCCTTAAATAAGTTAAGGCTATGATCATATATGCTGTAAACTCCCTGAAACCTGGCGCCTATACCGATTGGCCAAGCCAATGGACGTACCTTGATATTCAGTTTGTTCTCGAGTTCGTCCAACAAATCGAACGGGTCTTGTCCTTCCCGGTCCATCTTGTTGATGAATACGATCACGGGGGTGTTGCGCATGCGGCAAACTTCCATGAGCCTTTCCGTTTGCGCTTCTACGCCGTTTGCCGCATCAATCACCAAAATTACACTATCCACGGCAGTGAGCGTACGGTATGTGTCCTCGGCAAAGTCTTTGTGGCCCGGTGTATCCAACAGGTTGATCATGACGCCCTCATATTCGAATGCCATGACGGAAGTAGCGACGGAGATACCACGCTGCTTCTCGATTTCCATAAAGTCGGAAGTGGCCGTTTTCTTGATTTTATTGTTTTTAACGGCACCGGCCGTTTGAATGGCTCCCCCGAAAAGAAGCAATTTCTCAGTTAAGGTCGTTTTACCCGCATCCGGGTGACTGATAATGGCAAATGTTCTTCTTTTGCTGATTTCTTCCTGCAATCCCATGGTGCAAAGATATTATTTTGCACGTTGCATGTTTTGGATAAATAATGAAAGCCTTTTTAACATTTTTTTTGCAATTTAGAATACATAAATTATATTTGGCAATTCCTTATCTCTCATATAATTGAAATTCGGGTTAAATAAAGTTTAATTCATATACCTAATTATGAAACAGTTTATACTGTCATTATCTGTGTTTTTGCTGGCTGTTGGGGCATTTTCCCAGACAACAAAGAAATACACGCTCACATTCCCTGATTTAGACATCATGCATGTAAAGCCTGTGATACAAATCACGGGATCTTTATTTGATGTGCCGGTGGAGATTGAAAATGAAAATTACAACGTATTGATTTACAGAACATCCAAAACCGTAAAAAAGGAGGATGTGGAGTCTCTATTAAAAGTAAACGGATTCAAATTATCCTCCTTTAAATCAGAAGAAGAATAGTCCCATGAAAAAATTTCTCCTAACGTTCACGACCTTACTTTCAGCGTCGGCTATGTTTTCTCAGGGACCTGGTTGTCCGAGTATAGATGTCATTTCATATCAAGGTACCAATGTTTCCCCGATTACCTTGCCTTGCGACTCATCTTGTGTGACACTCACAACGGATGTGTTCCAGATAGCACAAACCAGCAGCTATACTGTATCCTCCCTACCATGGGCGGGAGTTCCTTATTCCCCCACAAGCGGAGTATCCCTGAATGTTGATGACCGCTGGAGCGGTATTATCAATCTGCCTTTCAAGTTCTGCTTTTTTGGTAACGTGTTTGACCGGGTTATCGTATCTTCCAATGGAGCCATCAGCTTCAACACACAATACGCCAATTCCTATCACCAATGGAGTTTTGGTACAGGCGAGCAAATACCGACGAATACAGCAGCTTTCAGGCCCAATACCATATTTGGGGCCATGCACGATACCGATCCGTCAAAAGGAGGAACGATACGTTATGGTGTACAGGGTTCATTCCCTTGCCGTGTTTTTGTAATGTCATTCCAAGACTTGCGCCATTATGACTGTAACAGCAAAAGAACTACACAACAAATCGTAATATACGAAGGCACCAACATTATTGAGGTATACATCCAGAATAAACCTAGTGGGTGTAGCTGGAACAGTGGCCTTGCAGCCATCGGTATCCAAAATGCCGCCGGGGATGTGGGCTATGCCCCACCGGGAAGAAATACAGGAAACTGGAGCGCAACAAACGAAGCTTGGAGATTTAGTCCAGCCGGAGCGCCTTCTTACCAAATTACTTGGCACGAAACAAACGTTACCAACCCACCAGTAGGAACAGGACCAACATTTGTGGCTTGCCCCAGTAATTCATTTACTACCTATTCGGCTTTGCTTACCTATACTAATTGCGCTAATGAAATCAATCAATTTTGGCAAAGTATAGATATTAACTTAGCCGCACCTGGCTTGCCGGTTTTCACTTCAAATTCACCTGTTTGTGAAACCCAAACCCTGACGTTTGACGGCCCAACCATTGCAGGTGCCACTTATTCATGGAACGGCCCGAACGGTTGGACCTCTAATATTGAGAATCCTAGCATACCCGGTGCTACTAGCGCCATTAGTGGTACATATACCTTACAAGTTACGGTAGGCGGATGCCCTTCTGCCGTGTATTCTACAGAGGTTACGGTTGTTAGCGCGGCCACAACTCCTGCCTTTAGTACGAACTCACCCATCTGTGCAGGCGATTCCATTCGGTTGGTGGGAAGTAATTATCCTAATGCAACATACGTATGGGGAGGGCCAAATGGATTTACGAACACATCCCAATCTCCTGCATTGTCTGCAAACGCAACATCAGCAGGAAACTATAGCTTATATATAGTGGTAAACGGATGTACCTCTGGTACATCAACCCAGGCAGTAGTGGTTGACCCTGCTCCCGCATCGCCTGTTTTTAGCACAAACTCACCTATCTGTGTTGGAGAAACCATAACGTTTAATGGGCCTAATATCCCAGGGGCGTCATACAATTGGACTGGACCTAGCGGATGGACAGCATCCACGGAAGATCCTACCAGACCCAATGCTAATTTGGGCTCTGCCGGGGATTATTATCTATCTGTCACCGTTAATGGCTGTACTTCTTTGCCATCAACACAAAATGTTGTAATCAACGGGCCAGATGTTCCGGTATTTTCCACCACGTCCCCTGTTTGTACGGGAGAAAGCATCGTATTCTCTGCCACTCCGGTAGCTGGTGCTGTATATGTATGGAGCGGGCCAAATGGATGGAACCCTGGCAACGTGACTGATGCTACGATAACAAACAGCAATGCGAGCATGACTGGAGACTATTCATTATACTTGGTTTCTAACGGATGTACCTCAGAGACAACGATTATCCCTGTATTTGTCACGCCTCAACTTGCACCTACATTTACGGTGAATGCGCCATTATGTGTGGGAGATACTATTGAATTCAATGCGCCTGCCGATTCTACCATATTTTACCACTGGTCTGGCCCGAACTCTTGGATTGATAGTTCAGGTTCTTCTCCATTCATTTTGGGAGCAACCCCAGCCATGAACGGTAACTATAGCCTATATACTGTTACCTTGGGGTGTACGTCTGCAGTTGGCACCCAAGCCGTAACCGTTAACCCAATTCCTGCGGCACCTACCATATCATCTAATTCCCCGGTATGTGAAGGCTCCTCGATTAACCTAAACGGCCCAACTCTTCCTGGCGCTACATATGCTTGGTCAGGGCCAAACAACTATAGTTCGGCAACGGAAGATAATATTATCGCTCCTAGCTTATCCAATATGACAGGGACTTACCAACTGACCGTACAGGTAGCGGGTTGTGTCTCACCACCGTCTTCATTAAACGTGGTGGTGAATGATACAGCAGTTGTGGTACCCAATATAACTCCGGCAATACCTTGTCAGGGTAGTTTGGTTAATTTTAATGCCAACGTAACGATTCCCGCACCATCCGTGATATTAGGTTCCGGTTGGGACGTGGACGGAAACGGAGTTCCCGATTATGTAACCACCCAAGCCACACATGTATACAATACGGCAGGTACTTACAATACAACATATGCCGTTGTTACTACCGGAAACTGCACTACATCTGTATCTGTTCCAGTTACTGTTAGTCCTAAACCTACGGTTAGCTATACTGGTCCAACGGATAATTGTGGAACCAACCTTTCACTCACATCTAACGGTCAAATACAAGCGCCAGGTATCATCAATAATTATGGATGGTATTTGACGGGTGGTTCGTCTATAGGTACTGGTCAAAACCTTACCCATACGTTCAGTGCCAACCCGTTTCAACAAGTAACTGGTTACGTAGTCGCATCTAGCGCCAATGGATGTTCGGATACAGCTACCTTTGCCATCAACCTGCAGCCAACACCGATTTCAAGCTTTGCCGTGAATCCTTGTATCGGCTTGACCGTGCCATTTACCAATACCAGCACTTGGGAAGGTACGCCAGGCCCCGGTACCACCGTTTCTACTTCTTGGACATTCGGCGACGGGCAATCTTCTGTATTGCAAAACCCAACCAATATATACCAAAATACGGGAACATACCTAGTTACGCTTATCACTACTTCATCTGCCTTTAATTGTAGTGATACGGTAAAAATAGAAGTACCTGTAAGTATCGTGCCTGAAGTAAATATCGTAGCTACTCCAGAATGTTTCCAGAACGTAACCTTCGTCGGCCAAATCAATTCATTTGGTAGCGATATCGAATCGGTGGTATGGGACTTAGGTAATGGCGGTTCATCTACAGACACCTCCTTTATCTATGAATATCCACAAGCAGGAACTTATAATGTTACCCTCTTGGTAACAAATGAAGAAAACTGTAGCACCACCGTTATGTCTCCGGTGACCGTTTTACCTTCACCTACCCTAGATGAAATCGAAATACCAAACATCATTACACCTAATGGTGATGGAATAAACGATGAAATCAAACTGGATAACCAATTTGAAACGTGTACTGATTATGAAATGGTTATTTTCAACCGTTGGGGTAGCAGAATGTATCGCCAAGTCATGGGTGGAGTTCCATTCAAGGGGCAGACTACCGGAGGTAAAAAACTTTCCAACGGCGTATACTTCTATACCATCAAAGCAGGCAACTTAGATAGAAACGGAACCATTACGATTGCCAACTAAAAAATAAAAAAGACAAATAGGAAAAAACCGGATTCAATGAATCCGGTTTTTTTGTTTCTTCGAAGCTCAAGCATGCATCATGAAATATTCTATCAGCTATAACAATCCCGCCACACAATTCATCCATATCAAAACAGAGGTAGATTTTTTGGATCATGACAAAAAACAGCTACAACTATCTATTTGGAGACCTGGAAGATATGAACGTGGCGATTTTGCACAATACGTGGCTGACTTTACCGTAACGGATTTGAACGGACAGAAAATCGGGTGGAAGAAAAAATCATCGGCGCTTTGGGAAATCCATACCGATGAGCGGAAAGTAAACATATCCTATCGTTTCCATGCCGGTATATTAAATGCGGGTTCCACCTGGGTGGATGCGCACCAGCTATATGTAAATCCCATCAATTGTTTGATGTTTATTCCTGGCAAAGAAAACGAACCATGTATATTGAAGTTGACTTTACCCGAAAATTATGTGGTGGCCACCTCCATGAAGGAAAGCCCCAAACATACTTTCCACGTACCAGACTTCCATACATTGGCGGATTCTCCATTTATCGCATCGGATAGGCTCAAACATTACCAATTTGATTATAAAGATATTCCATTCCATTTTTGGTTCAGCGGTGAATGTAGACCCAATTGGAAGCGCATCCAAAAAGATACGGAAGCCATCATCAAAAAACAATGGCAAACCATGGAAAATTTCCCTACAGACCAATACCACGTACTTTGCCACGTATTGCCACACCATGCTTACCATGGTGTGGAACATACCTCTTCTACCGTGTTTACGTTGGGGCCATCACACGAATTGATGGAACCATCGCTATACAATGAATTTTTGGGAATTTTTTCACACGAACTTTTTCATGTATGGAACGTGAAAACCATCCGGCCGGCCGATTTTTTCCCTTATGACTATTCAAAGGAAAACTACTCGGAGCTTGGCTACGTGTACGAAGGGATCACCACCTACTACGGCGATTTGTTTGCCTTGAGTTCCCAAGTATTTTCATGGGATTTCTTTGCCGGGTTGCTGAACGATTGGATCACCAAATATTACCACAATTATGGGCGAAAGGTATACTCCGTAGCCCAAAGTTCTTTTGATACTTGGATCGACGGCTATAAACCGGGCATACCAAACCGGAAAGTCAACATTTATAACGAGGGGGCACTTTGTGCTTTGATGGCCGATTTGACAATCATACACAATTCCAGTGGCAAATTTTCACTGGACGACGTAGCCCGTAAACTCAACCACGAATTTGGTTTACTCAAAAAAGGATATACCCGTGATCATTATAAAGCGATACTGGAAGAGTACGCCGGGACGGACATGGATGACTTTTTCTGTTCCTTTGTGGAAGGTACGGATGATTACGGCAGGTTACTTTTTCCTTTATTGGAAACGATAGGTTTGGGTACCTACACGAAAGAAAACACTTCGCTGTCGGCCAGGGATTACGGGTTTAAGATACGGCAAGAAGGAAACCGGCACATGGTTGCCGCCATAGCGCCCAATTCTCCGGCAGAAAATGCCGGGATGATGCTGAACGACGAAATTAGGACGGTTAACGGCATCAACATCTCCAATGATTTGGATAAGTGGTTGCACTACTTTTCTGCCGAAGACAGGATTGAATTGACCGTTTCTGGAGCCACGGGCATCCGCAGAATATTCATCATCCGCATGAATAAAACATTCTATCCTAGCTACGTCGTCTTAAAAAAAGAAAATGCCAGCCTGGAAGAAAAAGAGGCTTTCAAAAAATGGTCGGGAAACAATTTTGATTAGTTCACAAACACATTCCACCCTTGCGTATCGGGCTCTAAACCGTTTCTGATTTCGGACAGCTTACGGTTGAGTTTTATCATCGTGTCAAAAGAGCCATCAATGCTAAATTGTTCGTTCTGAATACCAATTTTGTTGATCGGTATAACGACAGCTGCCGTTCCCGTACCGAAAACCTCCGTGATGGAACCATCCTTCAGACCTTGTTTCAATTCATCCACACTAATCCTTCGTTCTTCTACCGGAACACCCATTTCTCTGGCGATGGTTAATAACGAATCGCGTGTAATGCCTTGTAATATCGTCCCGGATGTGGGTGGCGTGGTCAGCGTACCATTTTTAACCAACATCACGTTCATGGTACCCGACTCTTCGATAAAGCTGTGCGTTTTGGCATCTGTCCAAATCACTTGGTCAAAACCTTCGTGTTTTGCTTCCAACGTAGGATAGAACACTGCCCCGTAATTACCGGCACATTTGGCGGCACCCGTGCCTCCTTCCGCAGCACGCGAAAACGAGGTTTCCACTTTTACGCTCAACGGTTTGGCATACATAGGAACGGATGGGCAGGCCATGATTAGGAAAATGTACTCGTCGGCAATTTTCACACCGACCCTCGCCTCACTGGCAAAAACCAATGGACGTAAATATAAAGCGCCGCCCTCGACAGTCGGAATCCATTCCTTTTCTAGTGAAACGAAAGCCAAAACGGCATTGACGAACAACTCTTTTGGCATGATGGGCATACACATACGTTCCATAGAAGCCGAAAGCCTGTTGTAATGCGCCTCTGGGCGAAAAACGACAGCTTTTCCGTTTCCTGTACGGAACGCCTTCATACCTTCAAACACAGATTGGGCATAATGCAAAGCCAATGTAAACGGGCTCAACAACAAATTCCCGAAAGGTATTATCTTGCCTTCTTCCCATTCTCCGTTTCTGTAGTAAGCGATAAACATGTGATCGGTGGGAATCTTACCAAACTCAGGTGCAGTTAGATCGGTTTGGGCCAAACGACTGACCGCGCAATTTTCAATTTGAATCATATCATTCTCTCTCTTAGCGGCTGCAAGATGCGAAATTCGGCTTAGATGGATGGCCTGAAAAAAAAAGTTTGATTTTTTTTTCATTAGAGTGTTTGAATATCGGAATTAATTCTACTTTTGCCACCCCGTTCATTGATAACAGCGTTGGTGAGATGGGTGAGTGGCTTAAACCAGTAGTTTGCTAAACTGCCGTACGGGAAACCGTACCGCGAGTTCGAATCTCGCTCTCACCGCAACGAATCATAAAAGAACTATCGGTTTGGGCCGGGAAACCAAATCGATCATCCGCTCGGGGTGTAGCGTAGCCCGGTATCGCGCCTGCTTTGGGAGCAGGAGGTCGTCAGTTCGAATCTGGCCACCCCGACGAAACGAAAAGGGTTTCAGACAGCAATGTTTGAAACCCTTTTTTCATTTAATACAAATCTTTCTATGCTTTCAAAAGTTCAGGTTTTTAACACGTGCATCGCACTCATCGACGAGAAGATCCAAAGCCTGGAAAAGGTGTTGCAGGAATTGACTGAAGGAATCGAAAACGAATCGAAAAGTTCTGCCGGCGACAAACACGAAACCTCGCGTGCAATGATGCATAACGAGCAGGAAAAAATATCCAAACAACTACTCGAAACATCACTCCAGAAAGGATTATTGGAACAAATAGGCGCCGCTCCTACCGAAAACGAAATCCAATTGGGCAGTTTTATCAAAACCGATAAGGGATATTTATTCTTGGCTATCGCATTAGGAAAAATCAAGGTAGAGGAAACAGATATTTTCGTCCTATCCAACCAATCGCCCCTAGGCTATAAACTGATGGGATTGAAGAAAAATGAGTCCGCGGTAATCAACGGCACCACATATCGGGTGGAGGATTTTTTGTAATTTTTCGAGCAAAAAAAAGGAGAGTGAAACCACTCCCCTTTTCTATATATAATTATCCGCTACAATTCTATATTTCCCATGTTGGTGATTTGTCCTTCAGTTACCACCACGTTATTTTCTTCGTGTACCTGGGTTGAACCGCTGGCTGAGATAGCTACCGTATACGTACCAGGCTCAATACCCCGCAACAAGAAGTTACCTTGACCATTTACATACGTACTGTAAGTTTTGCTTCCGTTTGAAAATTTAACCGAGGCGTTCACCGTACCCGTTATCTTACCTTTAGCACCCGTATTCTCATCCTGGATGACAGTGATCACCGGATTAATATAATACAATAGACCAACTTGGGATATGGATTGAGCCACGTTAAAGTCAATCAACAAATCAGCACCTGTAGATGCATTTACCTGTTGGTTAATGACAATTTCTACCTGTTTGGTGCCGCCTGTCCAATCCAACGTTAATGATGAACCACCGCCCACTAATTGGATGGTTGCTTCCGTAGCAAAAGTTACCCTAAGCTTGGTATAGGTACCAGCAGTTAGATTTGTTTTACTGGCAATCTCCATTTCGGCACCGTTAGTCAAACTCAATACGTTCATTGATTGTGTTTGTGAGCTGAGGTTTACCCATCCGTTGCCCTCATGGAAAACATCTACGCTGGTTATTTGCAGGTTCAGTGCAAAATAATCGCCCGGGCCATCCGTCATTCTTACCTTGAACGAATTGGGATCGGCATTATTCTCTTTATCTTTTTTGCAGGAAGTAAAGCCCATAGCCAGTATCAACGTGCTCACGGACATCAAAATCATTTTTTTCATATACCATTATTGTTTAATGATTAGCCAAAAATCAAAATAAAGGCCAAAATCATAATAAACTGACTAAATGATAATTGCGAAAAATAACCATGTACATACAAAATCCCCATGTTGTGTATTCGAGACTTATTTGAGGAAGGTAATGCTACACGTAAAGTGTTTTTGATAACAGCAGATGATCTAAAATCACCAATGCCGCCATCGCTTCTACGATAGGAACCGCCCGCGGGAGCACACATGGATCATGCCTACCATCTGGTCTGAAGATAATATTTTCTCCACCATCGTTAACGGATGATTGCTCGCTTTTTATCGTGGCTACCGGCTTGAACGCCACCCGAAAATAAATATCGTTGCCATTGGAAATACCGCCTTGGATTCCCCCACTATGGTTGGTCTTGGTAGTTATTTTTTGCTCTATCGATTGAAAGGCGTCGTTCAACTCTTGGCCTGTTTTCCCTAAATCACCAAACCCGGAACCATAGTCAAATCCTTTCACGGCATTTATTCCTAGCATGGCAGCACCCAGGTCTGCATGAAGTTTGGCATATACGGGGGCGCCCAAGCCTATCGGACAACCTTTGATGATTGTACTCACTGTGCCCCCAATTGAATTGCCTTCGTCTTTCAATCGGGAAATATATTTTTCCATCTCCATAGCCGTAGCTGCATGCGGGCATCTGACGGCATTGGATTCAATCATGGATAAATCCGTTTCGGCTTCGTTTTTAGGGCATATGATATTTCCTACCTGCGAAACATAACCAATGATTTGTATCCCCTTTTCGCGTAATACCATTTTGGCCAAGGCTCCGGCTGCCACGCGTACGGCAGTTTCTCGGGCCGATGATCTCCCGCCGCCGCGATGGTCACGGATCCCGTATTTTTGGGAATAAGTATAATCTGCATGGGACGGACGAAAAACATGGCGAAGCGAATCATAATCTCCACTTTTTACGTCTTTATTTTTAATGGTAAATGCAATCGGGGCGCCCGTGGAAACGCCTTCAAATATGCCAGACAGGAATTCCACGCCGTCAGATTCGTTCCTGTCCGTGGTGATATTTGATTGGCCTGGCTTGCGCCGCCACATTTCCCGGCTTAAGAAGTCCACGTCTATGGTAATCCCGGGCGGAAAACCGTCCAATATACCACCAATGGCCGTTCCGTGGGATTCCCCAAAACTCGTCAACCGCAATACGTGCCCGAAAGTATTCAAATGTTATTCTTTTTGGTTAGCGCTAAGGTATGTAATGACTGTTAATGACGAATGCTATTTCATCTCCACACCTAACATATACATGGCAAAAGCCCACCTTTCTGAAAGTACGAAGAGTTCCTGCCGACGGTTTTGCACACAACATTCGTTATCTATACGAATTAATTTGGGTAGCTGGTCTTTTGAATTATCCTGCAAGGAAGCGATGAATTTGAAAGAATGTACGGGGGAAACCACCGGATCGATAATCTTGTGTTCCAAATAAACCGCAGGCCAAGTATGGCTTTCCATGGTACGACGCAAAGGAGATATATCATCCAAGGCATCAAATATTTCCTTTGATTCTTCCGGATTGCCCAACTCGTTTTCAATACAATCCACACAGCCATTATAGTTGCGATATCCCGTCAAGTCAAAAATTCCCTGAAAAATACCCACCAGCTTTATCAAACCCGGATTTTTGATCGCGTTTTCAATGGCAGCCGCAGCGCCTGCCTGTTTGGTGAGTACGCCAATTTTACCCGCGGATGTATATTTTTCCTGTATCAAATATTCCAGACATTCCTTTACGTCTCGCTCCATTTGCGGCTTATTTTTCTTGGCCCCCGCATCATGCCATTTGAGATCAAATTCATTTCCACCCCTCACCGAAGCCAGCACAAATACACCACCATGGTCCACAAACGGTATGTTTCCGAAGGAATATCCCGGCATATAGCTTTCGTTCATCCCTCCGGAAAACGATAAAATGAGTGGATGTGAACCATCCGTAGCCATTCCCTTTCTATGGAATATGAGCAGTGGGATACCGATGCCTTCGGACGTTAGGCAAAATTCTTTTTTGATGACGTAATTGTCCGATTTTATTTTGGTTTCCGTCTGTTTGAATATTTCAGATCTATTCTGCGAAGGGTTGTAACGGAAAATAGTGAGTGGATAATTAAATGACTGATATGTATATAACACATCAGAATAATTAGGACGACCAGAAAAGCCCTCCACTACCCCGTTACCCGGAAGGTCTACAGAATATAGCCGTGAACCGGTAGAATCATAGGCTGTTACTTTACCCGACATGTGTGCCGAAGAACGAACGTAGAATTTGTTCCCTAACGGGTATACACGCTGGATAATATCCTGCGTTTCAGAAATCAGCGTTTTCCAATTTTCAACTTCGGGCTGGCTAGGATCCACGACCACTACCCTACCTTTGGGGGCATCGGTGGTGGTTAGGATAATCAGCTTTTCTCCCAAGTTATCCACGATGTATGCGTTGGCACCGGCCTTATTGGTGAGCAATTTGAATGTATTCGGCGGCGGGGCGTATAAATCGGTATACCTGATTTCGGATGTGTTGGCATCCACGGAAGAACGGATGACCACAAAACGTTGGTTAGAAGTGATGAAAAGATCGTTTCTGGCTTTAGGGTACTCGGCGCCCGCAAATACCGGAATATCCTTTCCTGGATTTTCTCCGGGAACATGGTAGAATACGGCATGCTCCACGGAATCTTTGCTATAACTCGATAAAAAGCCTTTGTTATAGAAAAAACCACCCTCGTTGTCCCAGGCAATCGTAGAATTATAGGACGCGGCCACGATATCCCTCATAAATCGGTTCGTCTCTAAATTCTTGATAAATATTTTTTCCCTTTTACTTAAAGGATCCTGCAACGAAAATGCGGCATATTTACTATCTGGGGAAACGCTCAACGAGGCAAACCGGGCATTCTCGTTTCCCGAAAATAGCTGCGGATCCACAAACAATTTTTCGTCAGCTTTTTCTACCGAAGAATAATATACAATCTCCTTGTTCGGGCGATCCAGCGTAAGTGTGTAGAAATAATAGTTGCCATCGCGTTTGGCCTTTTTGTATTCCTTTTTAACCGAGATTGATTCTAATTTCTTTAAGATTTTTACACGTTGCGGCAATTGGTTTATATAATCGAACGTTGTTTGGTTCTGCTTTTTTGCCCAATTCAATACACGTTGGTCATTGATATTTTCAAGCCAGCGATACGGATCCGGAATTTTTTCATCCCATGCTACGTATGATTGGTCTTTATCCTTATTATTAAATGGATATATTGGGGAAGATACCTCGTCTGATGAATTGCCAGAATTTCCACAGCCGACCATAATAAGGTAAACCAGACATCCTAAAATTGAAATGTATCGGGCGCGTGTCGTCATCCTAAGCCAAATGTAGCAACATTACGCGTAAGCGTTCATCATTGGGAAAGAATCAGGAATTCCGTACGCCGGTTTTTGGCACGGCCGGCATCAGTATCGTTTGATGCAACGGGCCGTGTCTCACCAAACCCTTTGTATGAAAGCCTGACAGTGGGAATACCATTGTTCACCAAATATTCATATACCGACTTGGCCCGGTTTTCTGACAGCAATAGATTCGCCGCATCATCACCCACATCATCCGTATGACCTTGTATGGTTACCTTGATGGAAGGATTTGTTTTCAAAAAATCTGAAAAACCTTCCAGGATAGCTTTTGATTTAAATGCCAAATCGGCACTGTTGGTGGCAAAATTGATGTTGTTGATGTTATAGGTTTTACCGGTTTCCACTTTCTTCATTTCCAAATCTGCCTTCACCAAGTTATTCTCCACCACCGCGTCCTTTTCTATCAATTGGGAACTAAAAGCCATCCCCTCTTTTTTCAACGTCATCACGTAATCTTCCTTTGCATCAATGATAGCCACATATTTCCCGTCTTCCTTGTCCACTTCCACTTTTTGGATTTCTTTGGTACGTAGGTTTTTTATTTCCACGGCGGCATCCTTTGGAACGGTTAAATCACTTTTGATTTCACCTTTGATCATTTTTACCTGTTGGGGCTTGGCTTCTTCGTGCAAATCGAACATGTACACATCCAAACCTCCAGGTCCATTTAGATTTTTGGAAGAGAAAAATCCACGCTTTCCGTCAAGGCTCACAAAAAAACTCACCTCGTCGTTATTGGTGTTGATCGGAGAACCGATGTTTTGTGGTTTGCTCCATATACCATCGGCACCTTGTCTACTAAAATAAATATCGTATCCGCCCAAGCTGTTATGTCCTTTGGACGAAAAATAAAGTGTTTTACTATCCGAGTGAAGGAATGGCGTGTTCTCGTTCTCGGACGTATTGATCGACGGACCTAAATTTTCTGCCTTAGACCAAGTTCCGTCAGGCATTTTTCTGGATATATATAGATCAGTTCCACCCTGTCCGCCTGGGCGCTTGCTCACAAAAATAATCTCCTTGCCGTCAAAAGATACCGATGGACTGGAATCCCATTCCGTACCTACGTTCAAATTGCCCGGAACCGGCGTCATGGTAGTCCACCCGATTGATTTCCTTTCACTAAACCAAATGTCACAGGCGTTCAATTCGTTGTTCTGGCACATCACGAAGTACATGGTCTTGTTATCTGCCGTGATGGTAGCTGCACCATTGTTATTAGACATGTTGAATGGCGGAGGCAATTCCCGTCCCTGATCAAATATCCAGCTGCTGTTTATGCTTTCGTTAAATATCTCGCGATAACCGGCCATCGACCGTGAATCCTTTACCTTCCGGATGAAATACATCAATTCGTTATCCGGGGACAGGATGGCCGTGTACTCGTCAAACTCCGTGCATATATTTTTTACCGCCACTGGATTGAATTCCACTTTTTTTGATGTGATGGCAGCAGTTAACTTAGAAGCTTTCAACATGGCCTTGGCTTCTTCGTAATCCTTATCTTCAAATTTCAAGTCGCCACTGTAAGTAGCCGCTTTCTCCAAAAATGGGGTGGCTTCGGTATATTTTTCCGCCCCGTAATAAATGGCCCCGATATAATACCAAGTATAGGGAGAGTAATCTGGGCAGAGCTGGTATACTTTTTCAAATCGGGCGAGTGCTTGGCCGTATTTATCCATTTTTACCAAACTCATCCCTTGGCTAAAAATGGCTTCGTGAAAATCCGGATATTGGGCAATAACCTCTCCCAACAACTTTACCTTTTCCAATCCACCCGTCTTTTCAGCCTTTTCAAAAGCCTTCAATGCGTTTTTATCAGCCGTGGTTTCACAGGCTTTGGCATCCACTATCTGTGCCGAAAGCGAAGTGACCAACAAGGAGCAGATGACTATAAATGCTATATTTTTCATACTGTTTGACCAACACTTAAAACGCTCAAAAGTACATTTTGTTATGACTTATGGCGCCATAAAAATTAATCCGGCTGATTATGGGATAATTAGCAAAATAATTAAGCCAAACCCACACTTTTTTTTGGCAGAAATAAGAACCTGCTTATATTTGCACCCCCGAAACGAGGAACGATTCCGTAGCTCAGTTGGTAGAGCAATACACTTTTAATGTATGGGTCCTGGGTTCGAGTCCCAGCGGGATCACAAAAAGATCTCGAATCTTCGCAAAAAAGGCTTCTGAAAAGAAGCCTTTTTTTATGCCTAAATTTTTACAAAAAGATCACGAACTTATTTTACCATAACACCATTTCTTCCTCAAAAATACATTCTTAATTAATAATAACTTTGCCACATGCTTTCAACCGAAATCAAAGAAGGAAAAATGTTGCTGGTAGATAAACCGAAAGGCATCACATCTTTCAATGCCGTATACGGCATCCGTAAAACATATATCCGTTTTTTCAAGGAAAAACTGAAGGTGGGTCATGCCGGAACTTTAGACCCGTTGGCTAGCGGGCTTTTAATTATCTGTACCGGAAAAAAAACGAAACAGATAGACAGTTATATGGGTTTACCAAAAACCTACACGGGCACATTTTACTTAGGTGCGGTTACGCCATCTTTTGACCTCGAAACAGAACCCGACCACTCATTCGAAACCGACCATATCACCGAAGAATCAATCCGCGAAACGGCCAAGGGATTCTTGGGCATTTCAGAGCAATTTCCGCCTATTTTTTCCGCCATCAAAATGGGTGGAAAAAAAGCGTATGATTTGGCCAGGAAAGGTAAGGAGGTAAAAATGGCGGCCCGCCAAATAGAAATCACGGAATTCGAGATTACCGAGATCCGCTTCCCCGAAGTGGATTTCAAAATCACCTGCGCCAAGGGAACCTATATCCGGTCCATCGCCAACGATTTCGGGGCACGGCTCCATAGTGGTGCTTACCTAAAGGAACTCCGCCGCACGGCTATCGGTGAATATAGCGTGGATAATGCCTATCTACCTACCGAAATACGAGATATATTGGCTAAGGAAAGCGAAATAGAAGAACCGTCCATTTAACTTTTATTAACTATAAATTTCCCCTTTTTAAATTGATTCAAACGGACTATCAACCGTTTGGCTTTCTGAACTTAACATAAATTTCGTTTAGGGCACCATCGTGCTTACTTTTGCACTCCTAATAAACGGGTTTTCAAGAATATGAAGCTTTCACATTTTAAATTTAAATATCCTGAATCGCTGGTGGCGCAACGTCCAACCGATTACCGTGACGAATCTCGCCTGATGGTGGTGGATAGAAAAACGGGAAAAATAGAACACAAGATGTTTAAAGACATTTTGAACTATTTCAACGAAGGCGATGCCATGATCCTCAACAATACAAAAGTATTCCCTGCCCGTTTATATGGCAACAAGGAAAAAACCGGGGCCAAAATCCAGGTCGTATTGCTTCGTCAGTTAGATGCAGATAGCAAACTGTGGGATGTATTGGTAGATCCGGCCAGAAAAATCAGGATCGGAAATAAACTGTATTTCGGTGAAAACGACATGCTGGTGGCCGAGGTTATCGACAACACTACTTCACGCGGACGCACATTGCGTTTCTTATACGACGGAACACACCAAGAATTTAAGGACATGTTATACGGCCTAGGTGTTCCCCATCTTCCGGATTATATCACGCGTGAGCCGGACCAAGAAGATTTTGACCGTTACCAAAATTACTTTGCTAAAATAGAAGGTGCCGTAACGGCTCCGTCCGCCGGTCTTCACTTTAGCCGTGAGCTACTGAAAAGATTAGAAATCAAGGGCATTGACTTTCCGGAGGTCACGCTTCACTTAGGGTTGGGCGGTTTCAGGCCGGTTGAGGTAGAAGATTTGACGAAACACAAAACCGATAGCGAAGAGTGTGAAATTACACAGGACGCCGCGGATCGTGTAAACAAAGCCATCGATTCGCGCAAACGCGTATGTGCCGTGGGTACATCCGTGATGCGCGCCATTGAAACCAGCGTTTCTACAGATAACCATTTGAAGGCCTATAAGGGATGGACCAACAAATTTATCTTTCCGCCTCATGACTTTAGTATCGCCAATTGCATGGTAGTGAATTTCCACCAACCAGAATCAACATTATATATGTTGGTGGCTGCATTTGCCGGCGTTGATTTATGCGAAAAGGCATACAAAGCCGCCATTGAGGAAAACTATCGCCTGTTCGCTTATGGCGACGCGATGTTGATTTTATAATTCATTGTAAAACAATAAAATATTCACAAATGGGTGCCGATAAATTTGAATTTCACGATTATTACCTAACCGAAGAATTATTGACGGAAGAGCATCGCCTCATCCGCGAAACGGTAAGGAATTGGGTAAAAAAAGAATTATCACCAATTATTGAGGATCACGCACAAAGTGCTACGTTTCCAAAACAATTGATTCCCGGTTTGGCCGAGATTGGTGCATTTGGACCTTACATTCCGGCCGAATATGGCGGAAGCGGTTTGGATCAGATCGGTTATGGAATCATCATGCAGGAACTGGAACGTGGCGATAGCGGAATCCGCTCTACCGCTTCAGTTCAATCCTCATTGGTGATGTACCCAATCTATACTTATGGAAATGAGGCGCAACGTATGAAATACTTGCCCAAATTGGCAAAAGGCGAATGGATCGGAAGTTTTGGGCTTACGGAACCTAACTATGGTTCTGACCCTAGCAGCATGATTACCACTATCAAGGACGCCGGCGACCACGTGATCCTGAACGGGGCCAAGATGTGGATTTCGAATGCGCCTTTCTGCGACATAGCTGTGGTATGGGCCAAAGACGAAGCCGGCGATATCCGCGGATTAGTGGTTGAGCGTGGAATGGAAGGTTTTACAACACCGGAAACACACAGCAAATGGTCACTCCGTGCATCCGCCACGGGCGAATTGGTTTTTGATAACGTAAAGGTTCCAAAAGAAAATATTTTACCAAACGTAAAAGGCCTCAAAGGTCCGTTGGGATGTTTGAACAGTGCCCGTTATGGTATTTCTTGGGGTGCCATCGGTGCTGCGCTGGATTGCTATGATACTGCATTACGCTATTCAAAAGAACGCATCCAATTTGGCAGACCTATCGGCGGGTTCCAGCTTCAACAAAAGAAATTGGCTGAGATGATTACCGAAATCACCAAAGCACAGTTATTGGTATGGAGACTGGGAACATTGAAAAATGAAAACCGCGCCACACCAGCGCAAATCTCCATGGCCAAGAGAAACAACGTAGATATGGCGCTGACCGTAGCCCGTGATGCCAGACAGATGCTAGGTGCGATGGGAATCATTGGCGAATACAGCATTATGCGTCATATGATGAACTTGGAATCGGTCGTAACCTACGAAGGAACGCATGACGTCCACCTATTAATTACGGGGATGGATGTAACCGGCTTCAACGCTTTTAAATAGTAAACAATTACTTATTCTATTAAGATCCCGTATGGAATTCCATACGGGATTTTTTGTTTACACAGATTGCGCAAGATTGATGGGCCCTTGATATAGGCGACAATGGCATCGAATGGTTAACAGACTCTTGGCCACATGGACATGATATAATATAAAAAAGAAATCCCGCCATAGGCAGGATTTCAAAATATCTTATCGTGTTATATCTTAGTTGTCTTTCTTCTTGCCTCCACGACCTGGATATGGATTAGCATTTTTCCCATCCTTACCTATCGTGCTTAACTTATCAAAGTTAAACGACAAGGTAAAGCGTAATGTATTCTCCAATGGGTTACGAGAAATCACGGGAACCAAGTAAGAGAAATCAAATCCGAATACACTGTAACGTAATCCCAAGCCCAAGGTAACATACTTACGGTTACCTTTTTGTTGTGCTTCATTAAAATAACCGGCTCTTATCGCCAATATTTTGTTGTACCAGTATTCGGCCCCAAAGGAGATGTTATATTCATGAAATTCCTCACGAAAACCACCCGGCGCATCGGCAAACGAGGTAAACATACCATTTACTACACCTCTATCCGGGCTCATTCCGCTCAGGTAGATTGGTTCGCCGTTACTATCGTATTTTACAAACCCACTTGAATCACGATCTAAATCAGGATTGGTGGGAACCAACAGTTTGTTTATTTCCACGGCCAACATCAAGGTATGTAAACCTTCTTGGTCCAATTGCATTTCTAAGGATGGACCGAAACGTAGGTTCATCGGAATAAAATCGGCCCTGGCATTTTCAGTGTAACGAATTTTGGAACCTAAGTTTGTAAACGCAGTTCCCCAACGGAATGTAACCGGCATTTTACCCATTTTCCAGTCGCTGCTTTGATAAAATAGCGAGATATCACCCGCACCCGCCAAGCCAGCTTTGGTTGGTGTACCACCTACCGTTTGCCCCAGAGTAAGATTTGAATATATGAAGCGGAAGGCTACCCCCATGCTCAAATTATCGATCAATTTCATGGAGTAACCCGCATCAATCGAAAATTCATTTGGATTGTAATTTCCGATTAATCCTCCGGTGTTGTCCGTAAAAGTAACATTACCCAAGGAAAAATATTTCAAGGATGCCGAGAAAGCCCCGAAATCTTTGATTTTTTGGTTAAATGACAAATAGGCTAAGTTCACGTCCGGAATCAAGGAACGTAACCATGGACTGTATGAGATTCCAATATTTGTTGCCCTTTCCTGAAAAGGAGCTTTGGCTAAATTCCAGTGCATGCTGGCCTGATCCGGACGGGTTGCCACACCTAAATCGCCCATACCACCCGAAGTGGCATCCGGTGAAATACCAAGAAACGGAACTGCGGTGGTGATGGGGTTGATGATATCCTTGTTCTTATAATCAACCTTATAATCGCCCGTCGGTTGTGCAAAGGCTGAAACTGAAGCGGCACAGAAAGTGCCCATTGTTATTATTTTTGTGAATCGCATACCTACTTTAATTGGTGCAAAGATAAAACTACCGTCATTAAACTGAACGATTTTTGTTTTATTGCGTAAAGATTAAAAGTTTTGTTAAAAAAAGAAACACCCAAGTCAATTATTCCGTAATAATAAGTTTGTTCGATGCTTTTACTGCCTTACCCTTCCCGTTCGACAAATACAACGTATAGATATATAAACCGGCTGATAAACGTTGTCCGCCATCAGAATTACCATCCCAATAAAGTTGCACGCTTCTAAAACCGTCGGAATTTACGGTTTGCCGAATTTGTTTTACTAAAGTCCCCTGCAGGCTATGAATTCTCAAGTCAGCTTGTAGATTGGTTTCGGCAAAATTATGTTCAAATGAAAACGTGGTACCACCATTAGTAGGGTTGGGGAAATTATATAGATTGTTTAAAATTAGCTGTGAAGTATCCACCCTAAACATAATACTGGATGTTCCGGAATTGGTACACGCATCCCAAGCACGCAAGGAAAGTGTATATTCCCCGGTGGGCAAATCGCGTAATTTGTAGGAAAGTTCCCCTGATTTATAACCGCCCGCCTCTGAAATATAAAAATCGTTCACGATATATTCTTGGTTAACCGGACCGGTGAGGGTCAATAAAAGGTCGTGGCCAATCCCGGCTCCGGAAAGGTTAATACCACTTTCGTCATACAATTTGGCATAAACCGTAGGATTGGCATTCGATACACCACCACTTACGAACCATTCATCATTCAACGATAGCTTGATTTGTGGGCCGTCAACTTCCAAACAATTGTTTTCAGACCCGCCTACCTTCACCGTATCATAACCATTTGCGTCCACTATCCCGTCCGCAGCATAGTAACTGATTTTTCCAAGCCCTACTGTATAATTGATATCTAAAGGAACCTTAAAGGAAAACTCAAAGTTTCCATTCACGACTTCAGCCTTACCTTTAAAAATAATATTTTTTTGGATTTCAAAATTATGCAAGTTTGCTCCCGGGTCGTTTTGTTTCGTCCGGAGTTTACTTGGCTTATCAAATACCGTAGGATACACAAACCCATTAAACCCACCCATCAAAAAGCCATCCGTATCCATTACGCTGCCGGTAATTTTTACGATTTGTGTGGCTTTCAAGGTATCTATC
>Ga0247814_10000301_pt1 | contig 42585 bp, 38 predicted proteins | sample UWRJL179409R1_FD_179947 | JGI IMG/M metagenome (GOLD analysis project Ga0247814, IMG submission 179947) | Plant litter microbial communities from Arlington Agricultural Research Station in Wisconsin, United States - UWRJ-L179-409R-1 | ecosystem: Environmental > Terrestrial > Plant litter >... | reverse complement strand
GCCTGGGTTAACGTATCAAAGCACCCTTCTGTGCTGGATACAATAAGAGTTACATTATAAATATTACCCAGCAGATAATCATGGGTAGCATTTTGATCCGTAGAAGTTCCACCGTCGCCAAAACTCCAACCCCAACCATTGATGGTACCCGAAGCGCCGTTGGGAATCAAGGATTCGTCAGTATAAATGCCAGTTAAATTACATGGTTCGTTGAATGAAAAACCAGCAGTAACATCGTTGCTAATGATAAGTTCCCTCGTAAGCGTGTCCTTACACAAATTGTTGGCAGTAGCCTCCAAAGACACGTTATATGTTCCCAAACCCGGATAAACAAAACTCGGGTTCGTTAGTGTTGAAGGATATCCGCCAGCTACCCCGAAATCCCAATTATACGAAATAGTATACGGAGAAGCCACCGTAGATGTATTGGTAAATTGCGTTACTCCGCCCACACAGGCATTATTAAAATCAAACGAAATCTGTGGATAACCTATGATTTCAATTGTTTTCGTTGTAGTGGCAGTACAGCCGCCATTGGTTCTTACGGTTAATTTTACAGTATGGTTACCTATCGCAAAGGCATGCATGGCCATCGGTGTCGTAGTTAGCTCATCCTGATTTCCGTCATTATTGTAATCCCATTGGTATTCAACAATTAAACCTGGGGCAGGCACGGTTGAAGTACTTCCGTTTAACGTCACTGCTTTGTTTTCACAACCTTGTGCAGCCATCGTGAATGCCGCCGTAGGTTTGGGAGATACCGTCACTTGGAAATTGGCAGTATCCTTGCAACCATTCAGTGTCGTAATCACACCCGTGTTGTATATACCCGCTGCCGGATACGTATATTGCGTATTGGGTACGGGCGTAGTTTGGTTTATTACGCCCGAATTATTAAAAATCCATTGGTAAGTATTGATACCGGCTGGCGTAGATGCCGATGCATTAAAGGTAGCGACATCGCCAAGACAAATCTGCGAAGTGGCCGTTAAGGCAGCATTTGGCTTCGGCTTCATAACCACCGTTGTGGTATAAGTATTTGTGTTGCCGGTTGAATTTTGGGTTAATGTAAGTGAATATACACCGCCGTTGGCAACGGTTGAATTAGGAATAGTAGCATTTTGGGTATTGGCGGAAAATCCATTGGGACCCGTCCAAGAAAACGTGAAACCTGCCGGATTAGCCCCGATCGGCAATCCGGCCGTGAGCGAAATGGTTTGCCCTTCACAATAAGGTCCCCCATTATTCGCATTTCCTACAGCACAATTTGTGGGCACCGCACCATTATTCGCAATATTAATATTTGAAGGTTGCCCGTTGAAATTAGTTACCAACAATAAAAAAGTCTGCCCTGGCTGTACGTTGGCTGCTGTGATGGTTTCATTGGCTGCCGTGGAATAACTACATGATGCAACCGGCAATTGGCACGGATTATTACAAGCCGTAGCCATATTGGTAATAGGCCCAAGTAATATAAAATCGATATCGATCGGTGCTCCACTGGCTTGTGTCGTTTGCGATAAATTTAATGTCAAATTTCCTGCCCCGGCCGTTTGGATAACATACCACTGTGGATTGGGTGTAGAAGCCAAGCATCCACAAGCACCGGAAGAAGCAATCCCTCCCGGATTAGTGGCCTGGGTCGGTGAGCCATTATTTGCACATAAAGGAACAGCCTGTGTACAAGTAGCCCCTCCATTTTGCCCAAACAATTGAATGGAACACAAAGATATGCCTAATATGATTGATAGTTGCGAGAGATATTTCATCATGACAGCTTTCAGCAAATGCTTATTTATTAACAATGAGCCCCTTCAAAACAATGAGCTAGAGAACATTCACAATTAAGGTAAGGGCTAACCGAATGATGGGCTTATAAAAAAGTTCTTATACTCATTTTTTAAAAGAACATTTAACAAACTCCAAAAACAAGCTACCATAGCTATGCCTTTATAAAGCAAATATGATGCAAGTTAGGCACACTAAATAACAATTATTTAATGTGACCATTTGCCAAACATACAAAAAATGTTAATTGGTTTCTACACGAAGGGTATAATCCTCGATAACTAAAACCGTAACTCCCTTATTATCAAAACCTCCACCTTGTTTTTTTAACATTTTAAAGGGAGAAAATAAATATTTGGAGGTTGAAAAGCCAATACATTCGGGAAGTGAGTTACCGTAATTCTCTAACATATCCGTAACGTAACATACGGCATCGTAGCCACGGTAGGCATATATTTCAGGGTCTGTTTTATACTCGTTCTTGAATTTTGTCGAGAACGGCTCCATCGTAGAAATTTGAGGTGTGGTAAAATGCAAAATCGGTACCTGAAGCCCTACACTGTTGTAATACTCCGGATCAAAATTTCTGAACTTGAGCCAAGCCTCATCACCCATGATGGAAATCTTATCGGAACTTTTTAATTTCCTCATTCCGGTCAGAAAGTTGGTTACCGCCAATTCCTTTTTCGTCGGATAGTATATCAGATTCCGGACGCTAGGCTTAACCAGGTCCATCGGGGAGCCTTTGCCCGCTTCCATGTAGGAAATGCTTTTGGTTGGATTTTTTGTCCCCATGACCAATTCCAGTTCCTTCTGCAATTTCCTCATTGTCAGCGAATCTTCCACACCGGCAGGTTCCATCAATATAATATGGTCAAACCGTTGCGTCATATATTCTGCCAATCCAACCAAAAAAGACTCGGGTGAAGGCGTTGTTTTGATGAGGTAAGGATTGCCTTCCAAAACAGATTCCATACGTACGGTTGGACTCAAGACGGGTATCTGTTTGGTAGCCGCATATGCAGATACTTGGTATAATCCGCTGGAATACAATGGCCCCACGATCATATCCATGTTGGCTAAAGCACCCGATGAAATCAATCTGTCAATCGTGAGTGAATCGTCCGATTCCCCGGTGTTGAATACTTTCCAGTTAATCGTAATTTCCTTCGGAAGATATAGCTTTTGCGCCATCTGCACGCCGGCATAAAACTGGTATGCCACCCTCGCCTGTTTATTATCCGGGCGCGGGTTATTTCCAAATGGCATCAACAGGGCTACCGTATATTGTTTCTTTTTGGAAGCATTGTTCAGGCAATCTTTTTGCGATTTGAATTTGGATACCAAATCTGGAATGGCTACCGGATTACTGGGCTGTGTGTTCGTATTGTTTTCAGTTTCTTCCTTCTGCTCTTCTTTGGGTTCGTTCTTCGTGTCAACATCCACCAAAGGGGTTTCAACCCATTGTGGGATCTTTACCACTGCACCTACCTTCAGTCCGTTCACTATTTCCGGATTGGCGGCCAAGATAGCGTCAACCGTTACACCATATTCTTTTGACAAACCATACAGGGTTTCGCTTCTAGCCACGGTATGCGAAGTATATTTTTGGGTTGCGGATGGCTTGACCGACTCTTTCACCGGTTCCTTCACCACAGGGATTTGCGATTGCCCTTTTACAGGAATCAACAATTCCTTTCCGGCAGAAATACTTACCTCAGAACCTGGATTCGCCGCATAAATTTCCTTATCCGTCACGCCATACAACTTGGTGATGGAATACACCGTCTGTCCTTTGGCTATGGTATGGACGATATATTCTTTCCCGTTTACGGTTTTGCGTATGGTCGATATTTGGCCGAAAACACTAAAACCCAGTGTTCCGAAACAGAGCAAAAATAAGGTGATATAAAACTTCATGCTTTTTATGCGAATTGCCTAAAAATAGGTGTTACAAATATTATTCCCATTCTATGGTAGCCGGCGGTTTGCTGCTGATGTCGTATACCACGCGGTTAACCCCCTTCACCTTATTGATGATCTCGTTGGAAACCTTCGCCAAGAATTCATACGGCAAATGACTCCAATCGGCCGTCATGCCGTCGGTGGAAGTTACGGCACGAAGACAAACCGCATTTTCATACGTACGCTCGTCACCCATCACACCTACCGACTGAACCGGCAGGAATATAACGCCGGCCTGCCATACCTTATCATATAATTTTTCTCTTTTTAACGCGGAAATGTAAATATGATCCGCTTCTTGTAAAATCGCGGCTTTCTCCGGTGTGATATCGCCCAAGATACGGATGGCCAATCCCGGCCCCGGGAATGGATGGCGACCGATAAATTCTTCGCTGATGCCCATGCTACGGCCTACACGGCGAACCTCGTCCTTAAACAGGGAACGCAAAGGTTCCACCACTTTCAGTTTCATTTTGGCCGGTAAACCGCCCACGTTGTGGTGACTTTTGATGGTTTGTGAAGGACCTTTCACCGATACGGATTCAATCACGTCCGGATAGATGGTCCCTTGGCCCAACCATTTGGCGTCTTTATCTTTTTTAGACTCCTCATCAAAAATATCGATGAATAGCCCACCGATGATCTTACGCTTTTTCTCGGGATCGGAAACGCCTTTCAGCGCTTTCATGAAACGATCCTTGGCATCGATGCCTTTTACGTTTAAACCAAAATCTTTATAGGAAAGCAGCACCTCCTCAAATTCGCCTTTGCGGAGGAGGCCGTTATCCACGAAAATACAATGTAAATTATCGCCGATGGCCTTACTGATCAATGAAGCAGCCACGGTACTATCTACCCCACCGGACAATGCCATGATGACCTTATCCTTCTTGATGGTCTTTTTCAGTTCGGTTACGGTTTCATCTACGAAAATGCCCGGTGTCCAATCTCCGGTAAAACCTGAAATCTCGTATAAAAAGTTACTCAATAACTTGGTACCATATTCGCTATGGTATACTTCCGGGTGGAACTGTACACCATAGATAGACTGTTTCCTAACCTTGTATGCGGCCACTTGTACGTCTGTCGTAGAAGCGATGATCTTAAAATTTTCAGGCAGTTCGGTGATGGTATCGCCGTGGCTCATCCACACGTTGGAGTGTTTTTTCACGCCTTTCATCAAATCGTCCTTTTTGGAAACCTCGTCCAAGTGGGCACGGCCATATTCGCGGGTAGATGATTTCTCCACCTTTCCGCCGGCCTTCTGCGCCATCAATTGGGCTCCGTAGCATACGCCCAGCACGGGACCATTGTCGAAAAATGATTGCAGGTCTACCGTTGGGGCATTCTTTTCCCTTACCGAGTGCGGACTACCGGAAAGAATGACAGCCTCGTAACTTTCTACCGAGGGAAGATTGTTAAACGGATGGATTTCACAATAAACATTGAGTTCGCGAACCCTGCGGGCAATCAACTGTGTGTATTGCGAACCGAAATCAACGATGAGAAGTTTTTGATGCATGCGATTGTATAGCTTGGGCAAAAGTAAGATTTATTCTGATGTACTGATTTCTGATGTGCTGATGAATTTATGTGCTGATGGACTAATTTAATTTATTATATAGAAATTAATAGAGTTCCGTTTTTGGGTTCAGGAGCTTTTTGGGTAACGCTGTCAAGTCGAGCGGAGCCGAGACTTGCCTTTCTGCCTAATTTTGCCGTACTTTTGCAAAAATAAATATCAGTGGATTTTCAGTTACACTCACCATACCAACCCATGGGCGACCAGCCCACCGCCATTGCCCAGCTTACCGCAGGCATCCACAACGGCGATCGTTTCCAGACATTGCTCGGGGCTACGGGAACCGGAAAAACCTTTACCGCCGCCAACCTCATCCAAAATGTGCAAAAACCAACCTTGGTGTTAAGCCACAACAAAACGTTGGCGGCCCAGCTTTATGGTGAATTCAAGCAATTTTTTCCACACAATGCCGTGGAATATTTCGTTTCGTATTACGATTATTACCAACCTGAGGCCTTTGTCCCCAGTTCGGGTGTGTACATCGAAAAGGAACTTTCCATCAACGAAGAAATCGAAAAACTCCGCCTCAGCACCTCTTCTGCCCTACTTTCTGGCCGTAGGGACGTGTTGGTTGTTTCGTCCGTTTCGTGCATTTATGGTATGGGAAATCCGCAAGATTTCCATGCCAACATCATCACCATTAAAAAAGGAATGACCATCAGCCGCAATAAGCTGTTGCTGCGCTTGGTAGATGCATTGTATTACAGAACCGAAGGCGAATTCAAACGTGGAACTTTCCGTGTGACCGGCGATACGGTGGACGTTTTTCTGGCGTATGCCGATAATGCCGTCCGTATATATTTCTGGGGAGATGAAGTGGAATTGATTGAACTGATCGATCCCGTGACGGGAAAAAAATTCGGCGAGGAAGAACAATTCGTCATCAACCCGGCCAACCTTTTCGTAACCACGAAAGAGCGCTTGAAAGCTGCAGAATTCCAAATTATGGATGATTTGGTGGCGCAGGTGGATTACTTCTCTACCGAACAAAAATTTCTTGAGGCCAAACGCTTACAACAACGCACGGAATACGACTTGGAAATGATCCGCGAATTGGGTTATTGCTCCGGTATCGAGAATTATTCCCGCTATTTTGACGGACGAAAACCGGGTACACGCCCCTTCTGCTTGTTGGATTATTTCCCGCGCGACTTCTTAATGATCATTGACGAGAGCCATGTAACGCTTCCGCAAGTGCGTGCCATGTACAACGGCGACCGTTTGCGCAAAACCAACCTGGTGGATTATGGGTTCCGTTTACCCTCGGCACTAGATAACCGTCCGTTGAAGTTTGAAGAATTTGAAGGCATTTTGAATCAGGTGGTTTTCGTGAGTGCCACGCCTTCCGATTATGAACTGCAAGCTACAGAAGGCTTGGTGGCCGAACAGGTCATTCGTCCTACGGGAATTATTGACCCCACGATTGAAATCCGTCCGACGGTAAAACAGGTCGACGATTTGTTGGAAGAAATACAACGCCGCACCGAAAAAGACGAGCGCGTATTGGTGACCACGCTAACCAAACGCATGGCGGAAGAATTGACGAAATACATGGCCAAAGTGGGTGTGCGCTGCCGATACATACACAGCGAAGTAGATACGTTGGAACGTGTGGAAATCCTACGTGATTTACGTTTGGGCTTGTTTGATGTGTTGGTGGGCGTAAACTTGCTGCGCGAAGGTTTGGACTTACCCGAAGTATCGCTCGTGGCCATTTTGGATGCGGACAAGGAAGGTTTTCTCCGTAACCACCGCTCGCTGATCCAAACCATCGGTCGTGCGGCGCGTAACATCAACGGAACGGTCATCATGTATGCGGACCGTGTGACGGACAGCATGCAACGCGCGATAGACGAAACCGAACGCCGCCGCGAAAAGCAGATTAAATATAACATCGATAACCACATTGTCCCGCAGCAAGCCATTTCCGACAAGGATAAAATTATGCGCCAAACGATTGTAGGTAGCGGAAACAAAGAGAAAACCAAAGGTCGTGCGGAATATCTGACGCCCGAAGAAATCTCGATGGCTGCCGAAGAACCAACACGCTACAACACGAAAGACGACGTCCAAAAATCAATAGACCGCATCCGTAAGGCAATGGAAAAGGCTGCGAAAGAACTCGACTTTATCGCTGCCGCCAAACTGCGTGATGAGATGTTTGAATTGAAAAAGTTGTTGGATGAATGGGGAAATTGATGCCATAGCGTTTTCAGATTGACTAAAGAGACAGTCGAATAAAAAAATCCCATCCTATTTTAAAGCAGATGGGCAATCTTCTTCAGGATAAATTATATAAAACTTAACCATGCTCACCATAGAATTCAACAATCAATTTCCGATCATCGAAACCGATAGATTAATCATTAGGAAAATAACACACGACGATGCAAGCGAAATATTTTTCTTCCGTTCGGACAAGGAATTGATCAAATACTTGGACCGGGCCCCCATGAACACGCTGGATGAAGCAGTGGAATATATAGATAAGGGTAACGATAGCTTTACGGAAAATAATTCCGTAAACTGGGGAATACAATTGAAAGATGATTCCAAATTGATTGGCACCATTGGTTTCTGGCGTATAGATAAACCCCATCACCGCGCTGAAGTGGGATATGCCATCCATACCGACCACCAAGGCAAGGGGCTGATGAATGAAGCGTTGCAAGCCGTTGTCGATTACGGATTCCGTACGTTGGAATTCCATACCATTGAAGCCAACATCAATCCGCACAACGATGCGTCTAGCCGGTTGTTACTGAAAAATAAATTTGTGAAAGAAGCCCACTTCAAGGAGAACTATTATTTCAACGGTAAATTTTATGACTCCGTCATTTATTCACTCATCAACCCGTGGAAATAATTTCACACCACGGAAAATAAAACACTAAAAAACAGAACATTAAACCTAAGGCATGATATATGTATAGATAAACATATCTTATACCGAATTCTAACGTCATGCATAAAATATACATTCTCATCCTGATCACGTCTATTGGTTATGGCTGCGGCACAACCCCGATCGATTCACACAAAGAAGTGCCTAAACTGACAGGGAACATACAACAGGACGTGAATAACTTATTGCCTGAAAAGGAAGTAACGGTTGATGTGATGGACGGCATAAAACGGGACCCGAGGCTTTCGGAATTAAATAAAAAATATAAAAAAGGGCTTCGCGAAAATTATGGATGGTATGTGGAATATGTCAAAAACTATAAAATAGGAGAACCCATTCCGTATCACGAAAATTTCGGGATTACGCCCGATGAATACAAGGAAATGCAGGAACGTATAGATAAAGTTACTTTTTTCTCTACCGGTTTGCACAAAATGCAGGTTATAAAACAAAACGGAATTATTTCTTTTAAAACGGGAAAAAGCTTGAAAGAATTTGAAAACGTGAGTTTTAACTTAAACAATAACACCGCCAAACTGGGCGACTACACACTGCAATTTGCCGATACCTTGCGCATGAACACGACCAAAAACGGGTTCAAAAGCAAGTGGAAAGGTTATTTATGGACCTACGAAAATCCGAAAGACATGCATATGGAAGCATTGGAAGATGTGGTGGGCTTAAATGTGATTCAATATAAAATTACCCTGGCCCAATTGGAAGACGGTAGGACATTATTTTCCATCAATGCCATCGAAGTGCAGGAAGGCATCATCGTATTGAAATTTGATGTTCCGTTGTTGATTTAGTGATTGGTTATTAGCCAATAGAGTATATAACTCAATGAACACGATGCGAACCAAAAACCCATCATTAAAAACTAACCAGCTTCTCTGAAATCTCCCATAACCTTTGCGCGGCAGATTCATCCAATGCGATTTTATTGACACGGTGTTCCTTACAGTTAGAGAAATATTTCCCGCTTACGCCCTCCACTTCATCCGAAGAGGCCAAGTAAACCGAAGTGGCTGCTCCCCTCTCTTCCGAAATGCCGGCTAATGACGACACGGCTTTCCAAGCAAACCCAACGATCGAATTTTGGCTCTTATTGCCTATTCTTGTTTTTACCACGCCCGGATGCAAGGCATTCACTGTTATATTTGTGCCTTGTAACCTACCCGCCAATTCTTTGACGAACAGTACGTTCATCAACTTCGTATTTTCGTATTGGCTCATGATAAAATACTTTTTTTCGCCCTGTAAGTTATCCCAATCTATCTTTCCTTGCAGGTGGGAATTTGAACTCACACAAACGATCCTGGCCTTGGGTGCATTTTTCAATAACGGCAATAATTCTTCCGTCAGAGTAAAATAAGCCAAATGATTTAGGGCAAATGTTTTCTCGAAACCTTCATCCGTCATTCCCAAACTGGCGAATACACCGCCCGCGTTGTTTACCAATACATCCAAGTGTTGATGATCGGTCTTGATCTTTTGTGCCATTTCGCGGATTTGTTTCTGCGACAATAAATCACACAAATAATAGCCGAATGTGGCATTGGGATTAATTGCCCTCAACTCTCCCACTACCGCTTCACAAGCCTGTTTCGCACGCCCTACGATATAGACATCATATCCTTTTTTTGCCAATAACAAGGCTGTGGAATGGCCGATTCCGGAAGTGCCTCCGGTAACGAGAATGGTTTTGTTTTGCATCTTGTAAAGATAGACATTAGATTTTAGATGTTAGATATTAGACTTTTATACATCTTTGTCCATCTTATAAAATTGAAACTTCCCGCTATCATATCTGCCTTATTATTTGCCTTTTCGGCAAGTGCGCAATCTATTGTCGTAAAGGGAAATATCTCTGACGAATCCGGCGCACCCATTCCATTTGCCCATGTGGTGGACGATGTTTCAAAGAAAGGCACTTCTACCGACGATGCGGGACATTTCAAACTGGAATTAACGACAGGAAACATAAGCCTAACCGCTTCGTTTATCGGGTTAGAAAAATCTACGCTCCGTTTTTTTGCATCGCGCGACACCTCCGTTTATCTAGTTTGTCGAAATGGTAAAAACCTGACACAGGTTGATATTATCTCCGACCGGATGGGTTCTGCCGTAGACCGCATACAGATGAGTTCCGTCTCGTTGGATGCGGAACAGATTAAACAGATGCCCTCCCTATTCGGTGAAGCCGATTTAATCCGCACGTTGACCTTCTTGCCCGGCGTAAGTAACGGTAGCGAGGGAAACATGGGCTTTTACGTGCGTGGCGGCAGTGCGGACCAAAACTTGATTTTGATGGACGGTGTACCATTGTATAACGCCTCACACATCCTTGGATTTTTCTCGTTGTTCAACCCCGAAACGATGAAAAACGTCAACCTCACCAAAGGCGGATTTCCGGCACGTTTTGGGGGAAGATTGGCTTCGGTAACGGAAGTGGGCATGAAACAGGGAAACAACCAAAAATTTTCGCTCGAAGGCGGCATCGGACTGCTCACGGCCAAAGCCACCATCCAAGGCCCTATCTGGAAGGGGAAAACATCTTTCTTGGTGGCCGGAAGAAGTGCATATATCAACCTATTGGCAAAGCCCATCCTACAGCTGATGAATAATAACAAAAGCGGCAGCTCCATCGACGAAAAGATTTATCCGGGCTTTTCGTTTTTTGACTTCAACTTAAACATACAGCACATATTCAACAATAAAACCCGTATCTGGAGTACCAATTATTGGGGAAGGGACCGCATAGACAGCCGTGTGGAAAATCCTAAAAACAATAAGACGGGAAATTTTATTTTCGACATGAACTGGCAAACACGTATCGGTTCCTTAAACCTGGAGCACCGCTTTCGCGACAACCTCACACTTTTCGCAACGGCGGCTTATACCGATTTTGATTACCGTACCCAACAGGCCAATATCGACGTATTTAAAAGCGACAACAGCATACAAGGAACCGTCAACAATTATTTCAGCCGCATCCGCGATGTGAACCTCAAAACCATGTTACAATGGAGCCCCGGGAAAATAAACCTCTTCCGCTTTGGCGTGGGAAGCATCTACCACGATTTCTTGTCTGATGCCAACATCGTCAAAACAACGGAATTTCCAGGAAAGTCAAGACCGGATGATAATGCCGCCCGCATTTTTGCCACAGAATATAATGCATTCGTGGAAGATGAAATCAATATCCTTAGTCGGGTAAAATTGGGGATCGGCGTACATTTGGGAACTTATCGTTTGCCAACAAAATGGTTCTGGAACATACAGCCGCGTGTAGCCGCCAATATCATCATCACGGAAAATTGGAGCATCAAAGCCTCGTATGCGCAGATGATGCAACCCATGCACATGCTCACCAATTACGGGATCGGGCTTCCGACAGATTTATGGGTACCCGCCACAACCCGCTTTGCACCACAACAATCACATGACGGAGCCCTAGGGATCCAAGCCGTGTATAACATCATGGGTTCCCCTTTCGAATTTTCGGTGGAAGGGTTTTACCGCCAAAGCAAAAACGTACTGGAATATAAAGACGGGGCCGGATTTACGGGAAGCGAAACCCATTGGGAAGATTTGGTGGAACAAGGAAAAGGCCAGTCTTATGGTATGGAAGTCTTCATTCAGAAAAAGGGAAAAGTAATCTCCGGTTGGGTCGGTTATACACTCAGTTGGTCATGGCGGAAATTTGACAATATCAACGGCGGCGAAAAATTCCCGTACCGGTATGATAGAAGACATGGGGTGAATATTGTCGTCAACATCAAACTACCCAAAAACATCAGCCTCACGGCCACTTGGCTATACGGAAGCGGCAATGCCATCACATTGCCCACCACGGAGTATTATGGCGCATTTCCTTTTTTGGATTATACGGCATCCAACGAAGTTTCGGGCACACAAGCGGAAGATGTAAGCAAACGCAACAACTTTCGCATGCAGGCTTACCACCGGATGGACCTGGGACTGAATTTCCACAAGCAAAAAAAATGGGGAACCCGTACGTGGAGCGTGGGCGTATATAATGTGTATAGCCGCCAAAACCCCTACCTATATTTTATAGACCAAGGCGAAGACGGCTACAAATCATTACAAAAATTATCCCTGTTTCCTGTTATCCCGACGGTTTCCTACAATTTTAAATTCGATAGGATTCCTCCCAAAAGCGAACGAAAAATAAAACGGAACAAATGATCAGGTACCTTAGAAATATAACTGTGCTCACGGTCTTGGCATGCACATCGTTTTGTCTTTCGGGATGCCTGAAAGACATCAGCGAAGAAATACCGAATGATAAACCCAGGCTTACCGTCAATTGTTTTTTCAATCCCAAAATCCCTTTTCTGCTCACCATATCAAAAAGCAAAGGCATTTTGGAAAACCCGGCCGGTCATTATTTGGATGATGCGGTAGGCTATATTTACGAAGATGGGATATTGATCGATTCGGTGAAAGCGATTCCCCACTTGGGTTACCATATCAGCCAGCAGTCATTTATTCCACAAATAGGAAAAAACTATCGCATCGATGTCCATTACCCCGGTTACGATCCCGTTTCTGGCGGTTCAATTTTACCCGATTACGTACCACTGCAAGCGGTTACGCTGGATACCATGTTTTATTCGGCTACGGGCCACAACGTGTATGCGCTGAAAGTGAAGTTTAACGATTTGCCAGCCCCAGGCAATTATTATCACCTGATGGTATACAGAAACAAGTTATCGGAATCCGGCGAGTGGATGCCGGAACAAGTTTGTTATTTAAGCGACGACCCTGTCTTTGATGCGGTCTCAAAACAAACATGCTCTGGCGGATTTTTTACCGACGCTTCCTTCAACGGACAAGAAAAGGAAATCATCATCAACACGAAAAGACGGTTAAACCACAAATTGAATGATTCCGTGCAGTTTTTGGTCGAACTCAGACACGGTTCCGAAGCATATTACGAATACAACAAAAGTTTGGCGGTATTCAAGAACGGACAGGGCGACATCTTTTCGCAACCGGGGCCCATCACCGGAAACATACAACATGGCTATGGGCTATTTGCCGGGTATGCGGGCGTGATGGATACGGTGAAGTTGAATGAATAATCTCGACATAAGTTTTCAACAAAATTTCGCCACTCACACCCGTATTTTTACTTTTGAGACATGGAAATATCAGCTAAGCTTTTTAAGATTCTTCCGCCTGAATCTATCGAAACGAAAAACGGGCCCTTGAAAAAACAACTTTTTGTTGTTGAAACCCAAGATCAATACCCAAAAAAGATTTGCTTCGAAATCTTTAACGATAAAGTAGCCCTTGGCCAGATCACCGAAGGTTCTCCGGTAAAAGTATTTTTTGACCCAGAATCCCGTGAGTGGCAAGGTAAATGGTTTACTTCATTGCGCGCTTGGCGTGTAGATGTTGACGGTGGAGGAAATTCCGGCGGTGGCCAATACCAACAATCAGAATCCCAAGCATCATCCATGCCTACGCCTTCATCTACGGGCGAATCTTTTGACAATACGCCAAGTAACGACGATTTGCCTTTCTAGGCAATGTCAAAAAACACCATATAAAAAGAAACCCGGTTCAAATGAACCGGGTTTCTTTATTTTATTTAAGATGATTGATCGGTTATCATCCGTTTTTGTTCCAGCGAATCAGTGTCAGCAAGAATGAAATTAGTGCCAATACCAAGAGTGCGTGAATCAAATACCCTGCATTGAATGCAAAGAAGCCCAGAAGCCAACCGATAATCAAAATAACCGCGATAATGTACAATACAGTTTTCATATCCTTTTGTGTTTTAGTTTGTCTGTATAGATATTTTCAAAAAATATACCGTAGACAACCATTACAATACAAACAATTAATTTTCAGTTAAATAAACATAATCATACATTTTTCATCCGTCTATTTATGTAGATAATTAAACCTTTAATTCTCAAGTTGGGGAAATATGATGACAAAAAAAGGTGTCATCTCCAAGATGACACCTTTGTAAATATTATTTACCGGATGGTCTATTTAAATCCAATATCCGTAATCAAACCGATTTTAAGTTGATATCCACTTACATTTAATTCATTGGTTGAAAAGGCGCCTTGTACCGTCTGTCCGGAATTATATAACGGAATCATGGGAATGGCATATGTCAGGGTTGGCTTTAGGATCACAAAGTCTCCCACCTTAAAACGGCCACCCACGCTAAAATGGATATCAAACTGCGTATTGAAATTTTTGTCGCGTCCGTCGCTGTTATTCAAGTCATGCACGATAAAGGAACCTTTGGATTTATCCACCGTTTCGTTCAACTGTGGATAATTGGCACTTTCCAACGAATACTTTCCTCTGTAAAAGCTATAAAACGATAGGTTGAATCCACCGCCTACATGCCAATGGCTCCACTCCTGCCCCAAATTCAAATAAATACCCGGATAATACATGCGGCCCTGTTCGCGAACTTTCAATGCATCCGGATATAAATTTCCATTTTGGTCCGTTACCTGGATCGGTAAATTATCGGTAGAGATCTTCATTCCTTTATCACGGATGTTGATACCCGCCCTCAAAGTAAGCCCACGCACCAAACGGAAACGTGCCCCCAATCCTACATCAAACCCAAAACCGATGGTTCGGGTAGTATATAACTGGTTAAGGATGGATGGATAACTGATAAAATTATACGTGGCAAAAATCGGTATATCGATGCCTACCCGAGCCCCTTTATCTTCCTGGGGTTTATTGTTCACCAATTTAGGGCCCGGTTTTTCGGCAGCAAAACGTTCGTCCCTTTTCGGTTTTCCCAATTTTACCCATTCATTGTATTCCTCCGTCACGGCTTCCATGTCGCTATAGGAATACTGCTTGTTCGCAATTTTTTCGGAGAGTTGGGGAAAATCACTGAAGTACAAGGCCATGTCCGTCTTAAATTTCCCATTTTGCGTAGGAACCTTAATCAAACCGCCGCCTTTTTTCTTGATATAAAAATCCGTCACGATATCCTTCTTACCTTTCTCTTCCCTATATGTGTAGCCATACAAAGTGGCCTCACCCTCAATTTTGGCTTCCATGAAAACACCCCGCCCCTCATCGTTTTTCAATGAATAGTAATTTACCTTATTCACCGTAAAGAATTTAAGGTCTTTGGGCTGATATCGCTTAGGGGCATTATTTTGCGGATCCCAAACTTGTACCTGACGCGACATTTTTTCGTCACGGTCGTCGCGGATTTGAACGGAAAGTGTATCACCGTTTGATAAGACAATCGTCCCCGGATCGAAATCCTCGATTTTCACCTGTGCGTATATGCTAGAAGACGCAACAAGCAATAACGTGATAAGTATAATTCTATATGGCATAATTTGCTTCGTATGATAGATAGATAAACGCCGAAAATTGGATATTAGTTTTGATAAAGTGGTCCAAAGTTAAAGAGTTATTCCTTTTTTGTTGCCTTTGATGAGTACTTCATACAAATTTCGCATGAAACCCGAGCCATAGCCAACCAATTGAACAGCAGCCGCACGCACGCTTAGCACGGCTACGGACAGACTTTTATTTTTGATCCATGAATCCACCATAATAGCCAGAAAGTAAGCAAAAACCGCACCAAAACAACCAATAAATAGGGGCCATCCGATGAAAATACTCCACCAAAACGTAAACAGGTACACCGTAAATACGGCCGGAAAAAAGTGCGTAATCTTCAGTTCCTCATTGTGTCGCGCATATAGGTTGATGCGGGCGGCACCAAAGCGATATACCTGTTTGTAGAATTTTTTAAAATCTGTGCGTCGTTTGTGGTACACGTACGCTTCTGGAATCAAACCCGTTTTTAATCCACCTTTGATGAGACGGATACTCAGATCGATGTCTTCGCCACATTTAAAGTCGGTTGAATAGCCGTTCACCGCAAAAAATGCGCTGCGCGACATGCCCATGTTAAAACCGCGCGGATGAAACTGGCCCATATGCTTTTTGTTGCCACGGATTCCTCCGGTAGTAAACAGGGAAGTCATGCTGTATGAAATAGCTTTCTGGACATCGGTAAAACTATCGTCCGCCGCATCGGGACCTCCGAATACATCAAAACGTTCGCGGGTTAATCCCAAATTAACCTTGTGCAGATAATCTGCGGGAATGATGCAGTCCGAATCCAGGAATATCAACCAATTTCCTTTGGCTTTTTTTGCCCCTTCGTTGCGGGCATCGCTTACCGGCAAATATTTTTCATAAATCACCTGGATCGAAAGGCGATTATGGTATTTTTCCACCACAGGCCTTACATCATCGTTGGGGCTTCCATCGGCTATGATTACCTCAAAATCCTGTACGGTTTGGTGCGTAAGGCTCTCCAGGCATTCATCTACCTCGTCCGGACGACCGAATGTGGGCAATACGATGGAAAAAAAACGGGTTTCTATCATTTATCGTCTAATCTTAAACGTTGGCGGATGAGGTAATTATTCCTTTCGGATGAATTACGCAAGACCAATTCGCCTAAAAATCCCGTGAGGAATAATTGCGTTCCCAAAATCATACATAGCAAACCCAAGTAAAAAATAGGTTTTTCCGTCATTTTATATCCGGCGAAGGCAATTTTGTCGACAGCCAGATAAGATGCGATGATAAAACCCAATATAAACAACAGGATTCCGATAGGCCCAAAAAAGTGCATCGGTCTTTTCCCGAAACGCGTGAGAAAAAAGATGGACATCAAATCCAAAAAACCGTTGACGAAACGTTCCAGACCAAACTTGGTGGTGCCGTATTTACGGGCGCGGTGCTCCACCACCTTTTCGCCTATTTTTGAGAAACCGGCCTGTTTGGCCAATACGGGAATATAGCGATGCATTTCGCCAAATAGTTCCACTGATTTGATGACTTCGTTTTTGTACGATTTCAACCCACAGTTAAAATCATTCAACTCGATGCCCGACATTTTTCGCGTGGCCAAATTGAAGAGTTTGGTGGGAATGGTTTTCGAAAGCGGATCGTATCGCTTCTGCTTCCAGCCGGAAACGAGGTCAAAATCGTCCTGCATAATCATGCGGTACAATTCCGGGATTTCGTCGGGACTGTCCTGCAAATCGGCATCCATGGTAATCACCACATCGCCGGAAGCTACTTCGAAGCCTTCATATAACGCGGCAGATTTACCATAATTCCTGCGGAAACGGATGCCTTTCAAATTGGGGTTGGCCAAAGACAACCGATCGATCACCTCCCAGGATTTATCCTTGCTGCCGTCATCGATGAGGATGACCTCGTACGAAAAATGATGTTCCACCATCACACGATGGATCCAATCCGTTAATTCCGGAAGCGATTCATCCTCGTTGAATAGGGGAATAACGACTGAGATATCTAATTTATCAGGCATTTTCAGGTTTTCTGTTAAAAATTAAGGCGGCCAAAAGTGCCACCGGAATTCCACCCATGAAATATAAGTTTACTTCGCCGGATGCCATGCTCAAGGCATTGGTATTTTCGCCGGCATCGCGTATGGTCTGGATTTGTTCGTCAATGTTGGCTTGGTCGGGAGAAAAGGTGCGCATCCTTTCCAATACGTTGATGTATTCCGCATGGGTCCTATCGATCAATGTAATGTCAATATACTCGAGCATGATATAAACCAATAAGGCTTTTAGTATACCCAATACGAGCACCGTGGTGATTCCGGTCATGAAAGCGCTTCCAAAAGTGAGGCCCAACGGTCCGTTCTTTTTCATTTGGCGATATACGGCCAAAAATAAAAACAGGATAGGGATCCATGCACCGCCGAAGCGCGCAAATCCCAAAGGACTCAGCGGTGTCAACCAAATAACCAAAAAGTAGCCGAATGCCACCAAGCCAGCCCAAGTACCCAACTCAAAAGGTATCTTATACCTATTTTCCATGCAACAAAGATAACAAGCGGTTTAACATAGCGGTAATGACCACGGCCTTCTCCCCTGTTTTATGCCAAAAGAACAATAAAAATATCCGAAATAAAATATTTTTAAAATTCCATCGAATTCTGAATCATCATATTAACCGATTTAGTTGCCCGATTTCACAAAAACCTTCATGCATTCGATTGGCAGAACGAAGATAAAATTTACATTTGCACCGGGCAAGTCTTATACGATCAGCTCCTTTTGAACTTCCCCAGGACCGGAAGGTAGCAAGGATAGAAGGTTGAGCGGTGCGATATGAGTAACTTGCCCATTTTTTATTCCCTAAAGTGGCATAGCACCACAACATTTACACAGTTTTATCCGTTTCATATTTGGCAAGAAGTTTGCTCCTATTCTGTATTCTTCCAATTTACGTTTAATTATTTATGCCCACAACAAGTCACGATAAACCCATTTCCTTTTTCCGCCGGTTTATGGAGGGATGGTTTTCCGTGTACCTATCCATTTTTGTGGTTACCTTACTGGTCCGGGTTTTACTTTTCCCGATCCATCCACCCGCAAAAAACACGGCATCTCGCATAATAAAACCCGCTAAGGCGCACCAATTGGTACGTCATGGGATTAACCGATCCATTATTTCGTCAAAATTTGGCTTGGCGCAGCAAAATCAGGTTAGCTTTGGCCCAATAAATGATTTGACGGTACACTAAAATATGCCTATACTTACAGGACTTACGGGAGGAATCGGCAGCGGAAAAACGACCGTGGCAAAGCTATTTCAGGAATTGAATGTTCCTGTTTATTATAGCGACGACGAGGCCAAGAAACTGTATGAAAACCCTGACATCCAACACCAGATTACCGAAGTGGCAGGCCCCAATTTATTTGTGGACAGGGAATTAAACCGGGCATTGCTGGCAAAATACATGTTCGCCAGTCCGGAAATCCGCGCCAAGGTAAACGCTATCATCCATCCGCAGGTACGGGAAAATTTTGGGCATTTCTGTGAGCTCAATTCGGAAAGTGCTTATGTCATCAACGAAGCCGCCATTCTTTTCGAAACCGGCACATACAAAAATTTCCAGTTCAATATTTTGGTGGTTGCGCCCGAGGACATCCGCATGGAACGCGTGATGGCCCGCGACGGAATTTCGGAAGAGCAGGTAAGGCAACGCATGAAGGCGCAATGGGATGATGAACAGAAAATCCCGTTGGCCGATTTCATTATCCAAAACGACGGCATCCAATCACTGAAAGACCAAGTGATGCAAATCCATGAGCAACTGCAGAAAAGCGCAAACGGATAAGCGAATAGTTTTCCACAGTATCCCTAGGGAAACAAACCATAATTACCTCAAAAACAAAAGATTAAAAACCAAATGGTGAATATTTCGCCTATCCATGACATATCTCAGTTGTAGTGCCCGTTTAAAGCGTTATTTTTGCATCCTATAAAACTGAGATTTCATGTTATTAAGCATATTTGGCGCAAGTCCCATCACGGACGAAATCATCCCCCGCATCAATGAAAATGTTCCCAAGCTCATCGTATATGCGGTCCCTGTCATGTTATTGTTTACCGCCATCGAATATTTTATCTCCCGAAAGGAAGAGAAAGAATTATACCAAGACCGTGAGTTGATGGGGTCCATCTTCGTGGGTTTGGGCTATATCGGTAGCGGATTGATTACCCAATTACTTTTGTTTTACATGGTGGTGGTGATATACAACATCGTGCCTTGGCGTATGGAGTTACATTGGTGGATGTTCTTTCCGGCCTACGTCATTCTGGATCTGTGTAGCTATTGGGCACACCGCATTTCTCACGAACAACGTTTTTGGTGGTGTACGCACATCACCCACCACAGCGGAAACAAGTATAACCTGGCGGTTTCATTCCGCCTTTCGTGGATCCAACAGTTTAAGATTATTTTTATGTTACCGATGGCATTGCTGGGTTTCCACCCCTTAATTTTCTTTGTGGCCAACCAAGTGGCCGTATTGTTCCAATTTTGGGTACACACGGAGTACGTTCCCAAACTCCATCCCTGGATCGAATACATCATCGCTACGCCTTCTAACCACCGCGTACACCACGGTTCACAGTACAAATACTTAGACAAAAATTATGGGGCTTCCTTTATATTCTGGGACCGCCTATTCGGAACCTACCAACCGGAAGAGGAAAAGGCCATTTACGGATTGACGACACCAATCCCCTACTCAGCCAACCCGATTTATTTGAACTTTCACGAAGTAAAAGATATTTACCACGACGTAAAACAGGCCAAAGGGTTACGACGCAAATTCTTTTTCATTTTTGGGAGTCCGACTGCCGTGTACCATTATAAAAAAGCGCAAGCCGAACTAGCCAACCAAAAAGAGGTTGAGGTAGCCGCATAATTTAATCACATGGGTAACAAGCAAATGTTTTCGGAGTTTGATCCGTCGGACAAAAACGATTGGCTGGAAAAAGTACGCAAATCGTCTTCTGAAGACGAGCTGAAGGCTTTGTTTTCGGAAAGTTCGGATGGCTTTAAGTTAAGCGCATACTACGATTTTTCCGATTTGGAACACATAGAATTTAAGGATTCCCTACCGGGAAATTACCCGTTCGTGAATGGTTTTTCACAAGGAAATTACCCCAAGCTACGGGCAGCCATCCACATCGACAAGTTCATGAAAGCTTCACAGATGATGAAGGAGGCCGTGGATTCCGGTGCCGAAGAATTATTCATCACCGGCGATCATTTTGGTAATGACAACGAACTCGAATTAATCCTAAACAGCGTCGATCCCACCAAAACGGCATTACACGTGGATTTTGGGGAATCGAACGTTGCGTTCGCCTTTATTTTGGCAGACGAAATGGCGCAACGCGGTTTTGACCCGGCTGCCATCAAGGGAAGCATAGGACATGATTACCTGGGCGATTTGGCCTTCAAGGGAAATTTCGATTATTCGGCATCCGAATCGTTGAACCTACTGAAATCATTACTACAGTTTGGCGAAAGTTCATTGCCTGCCGTAAAAATGCTACAGGTGAGCGGAGCCAAGTACCACGAAGCTGGCGCCACACCCGGTATGGAACTGGGATTTCTGTTTGCCCAGCTGACCGAATATTTCGATTTACTGACAGAGAAGGGATTTACGCCTGCGCAACTCACACGCCAATTACAACTGCACGTAGCCGTATCGGCAGACGATTATTTCATGAGTATCGCCAAGTTGCGTGCCTTGCGTGTATTATGGGCCAATTGGGCCGAAGCTTACGGAATCGAAAATGAATTTCCGCAAGTACACGCCATTTCATCCCACAGAAACAAAACTTCGTTTGACGAGTATAGCAATCTGCTGAGGCTAACCACCGAAGGCATGGCCGGCTTTTTGGGCGGATGCGATTCCCTGACGCTGCAACCACACGACAATACGTTCCGTTTACCGAATTCGTTCTCGTTGCGCATAGCTGGAAACATCCACCATCTATTACGTTTTGAATCTAAGATGGACCAAACGGCCGATGCCGCAGCCGGTTCCTATTATATAGAAAACCTCACCGATAAATTGGTGGATGCGGCATGGACTTGGTTTACCGAGTGCGAGAAAAAAGGCGGTTTCATGGCATCTTTGAAGGTTAAATACATACAGGGCGTCATAGAACAACAATCCAACAAAGAGCTGGCGTATTTTACCGACAGCAAAAAAGTATTGGTGGGCGCCAACAAATATCCGGACAAAAAGGAAAACCTGTCGCAAAAAACGGAAAAAGTAGCGCCAAGGCCCGACCTAAAAGACGAACTCAACGTGATGCCACTGCGCATGAAACGTGTAGCCGAAAACCTGGAAAATGCCCGCCTAAAAATGGAAAGCAACCGCCTGAGCCAAGAAATGGAAGAGGCCGATAAAGAAGATGAATAACATGCAGACCTCAACACAAGAAATACCCGTTTTTGAAAACACCGGCCTCATCGAACTCGAAAAGGCTTGGGCTAAATACTCACATGCGGATACGGATATATTGATCCGTTTGGCGGAAGAAAATTTCGAAAATAAGATATACGCGGTTTCCCTGTTTTTGGTAGATAAGATATTGAAAGAAAAAAAGCCCGACGCACAAGCGGTTACCCGTTTACGTTTTATACGGGCCGAATCTTTTTTTGAATTCAAGTTTTACCGCCAAGCCTATCCCGACTATATATTTTACGTGAAGGAGAAAGGCGAAACAGAAGCCTTGCGAAACAAGATGCGCTTTGCCAAACGCATGATCCATACGGGAAATATTGGCACGCTGCTATTTTTGGCCGTTACCATATTGAGTTTGGACATTATGTTTTTCTTATTGTATTATGTACAATTCATCAAGGTGGGCGATTCCATTCCATTTGAGATGGGATTGAACCTGAATTACATCTATTACAGCGCCATCGTTGGCGGCGCGATGTTGCTGTTTGGCTTGTTCTACCGCTATGTGATTATAGCGAGAATGAAAGCGTAATTAATAATCATCAAACCTTTGCCACAATAATATCCTTCAACCGTGTGGTATAACGTGGCGAAAGGCTCTCCTGCCGCATCTTCCAATCCTGTTGCATGTCTTGTGCACCTAATTTTATTTTTTGTTCGCCCAACGCACGGTTTATTTTATCTACCGCAACCATCAACGGTTTGTGTCTGGGATCGCTGTTTTCGAATAGGTTCACCTGTCCTTCCTCCTCGGGCGTAAAATCCATGATGATGACACCCGCTTTTTTATAGGAATATCCTTCCCTAAAAATCTGTTTCAAACCTTCGGCCGCATAATGTGCTATTTCTATGCCAGAATTGGATGCAAAAGGCAAGCGTACCACCGTACTCGGATTATATTGTTGCTGGTCCTTGCGGTGCCGGTTCGTCATCAAAAAAACCATGAGCGCATTGCATTGCATATGTTGGCGCCGTAATTTTTCTGCGCATGATACGGCAAACGTGGCCACCCGCTCACTGATTTCCGGCAGTTCCGTATAATTCTTTTCAAACGAACGTGTGGTGGCGATGTTTTTGCGCACTTCCAATTCCTCCCGCTCGATCATCGGGGTACCCAACAATTCATGCTTTAGCCGTACGCCCGTCACCGACATCACGCTACGGACCCACGCGTCTGATTGTTGGGTAAAATCGTAGGCGGTTTTTATTTCAAATTTAGCCAACGTCTTGGCCGAACGGCGACCTATTCCCCACACCGCATCCACCTTCATCCATCTCAAGGCCTTGATTCGCTTTTCTTCTGTATCGATTACATACACCCCACCCGTTTTATCCTTGAACTTCTTGGCGATATTATTCGCCGCTTTCGCCAAGGTTTTGGTGGGCGCGAAACCCACACAAACCGGAATGCCCGTGTATTGGGGAATTTTCTGGCAGATGTTTTTCCCCTGTGCTTCTAAATCCAAATAATCACAACCCGTAAAATTGAGAAAACACTCGTCGATACTATATATTTCCATATCGGGAGCCATTTCGCCCAGCAGGTTCATCACACGGTTGCTCATGTCGCCGTACAATGGATAATTAGACGAAAATACCGCAACGCCCTGTTGCCTAAAAAGCAATTCATGTTGATAGGCGGGCGCTGCCATACCGATGCCCAATGCCTTGGCTTCCTCACTGCGCGATACCACGCAACCATCGTTATTGGATAAAACGACTACGGGACGGTTACGCAATTCGGGACGAAAAACCCGCTCACACGATACATAGAAATTATTGCAATCCACCAATGCGTACATATCACACGGCCTTGATAAGATAAATGACAACGCCCCACACCAAAAACTGGTTGGACTCCGTAACCCGGATTGGCTGGTATGTAGGATTTTCCGGCATTAACCAGCAACAGTTTACGTCAGTCTTGATACGTTTGACGGTAAATTCCCCGTCGATAAAACAAACCGCAATTTTTCCGTTGGATGGAGAAACACTCCTATCCACCACCAACAAATCGCCATGGTCTATTCCCGCGCCTTGCATCGATTCCCCTTTGACGCGTGCATAAAAAGTGGAGGATGGATTACGGATCAGTTCCTTGTTGAGATCGATGGCCAAATCCAGATAATCCTGTGCGGGAGACGGAAAACCGGCACTGATACCACTTTCTGCCAACGGCAGCGGCAATACGGTATCCATGGATATCGAATAGATATCCAACGAACGACAACCCTGCATATGTAAACCACTCCACATTTTCCGAACCCTATTCTGACAAAATATATGTCAATTACCTGCTCACCAACATAGGGAATCAACGTATGAGAAAAAAGAAATTCGTAGGATTTAACGTTTGATGGCGGATTTTCCTTTGGCACGATTGTTCCTTTTATATATGAAAAACATAACAAACATGATACAGCAAATCAATAACCTTCCCGCCAATATGGTAGGTTTTAGGGCTAGCGGAGAAGTAACGGAAGAGGATTTTAAGAACGTGGTGATTCCACAAGTTGGGAAACTGGTAGAAAAAACCGGGAAGCTTAACTACATGTTGGTATTGGACACCCCGATCAAAGAATTTACCGCCGGTGCCTGGATGCAGGACGCATGGCTGGGAATTAAAAACCTCACCAAATGGCATAAGGCCGCCATCATTACCGATTCGGAAAGTGTAAAAACGTTTACCGATGTATTCAGCAAATTCATGATCGGCGAATTCAGGGCATTTGAAAAAAGCCAACAGGACCAAGCCGTAGCTTGGGTTTCGTCGGAAACGGGGGCATAGTATTGGTAGAGGATGAAAAATAAAAGCGAACGGATACCCAATCCGTTCGCTTTTATTTTTACCCAATTCCTACAAATTAATACTTTAGCGAAAACAAAAGCAGATGCAACGCTTCCTCACTATTCTTTTCTTATTTAGTTCAATTGTTATATACGGACAGAAGTCACGTAATAAAAAAACACCTCCCCTTCCCAACCTTTCCGAAACGGGTTGCATCAAAAAATATGATTATCCCTTATCCCAACGAGTCAAAAATTATCCATTCCATATTGCCGATAAGATCATGGTCGTTTCGTTCAACATACAACGCGATTCACTAAACTTATTACAGGAAGGTAAACTTCCCCAAGAAGATGATAGACTAAAAATACAAGAGATCCCAGAAATAATCCCCTTAAATAAAAACCAAATCGACAGCCTGACCGATATACTCTATAATTATGATTACGAGTCCAATGTGGGTACAATTACACATAACTGTTTCAATCCACGGCACGCTATCGTGTTCTTAGACAACAGCGATAAGGTAATCGGATATATAGAGATTTGTTTTGAATGTAGCGGAAACCAGACAAGCGATGAAAAAATAAAGACGGGAAATTTTTGTGGAGGAAAATACGATTTGCTTCAGGACTTTTTTAAACACATTGGGATAGAAAGAGGATTTGTTATTGAATAATCATGCACGAAAATGAGTGACAAAAACACATTTATTTTAAATTTGGTTCTTTAATTCAGCCTATAAAATTGACGGCAAGATGAAAAGAACATCAAGAAATATAATATGGATCGTATTCATAGCGGTATGGAGTTTTTTGGCCGGAGCCTACTTTCATCTCGGTTGGGTACGTGACCATTCCGTCAGTTTTTCAATGGGATTTATTTTGGGCGGCATAGCCATGTGGATTGTCTTTTCCGGAATGGGCATTTTGGTATACCGGTTTGCAAAAAAGACCGGAAGCGGCGACCCGGCAGTACCGGCCTTGGGTGTACTGACTTTCTTTACGATCTGTTTTTTACTCATTTCCGGGATAAAGTATAACAAAGTTCAAAAAGATAAATTCGTTGAAGAGATCGAGTCCAGCTTTATTCTTCATTACGAAAACAAGGCCCAGAAAAAAGGAATAGTCATCGATCATTTAGATTGGGAACTGAAGGAAATATATTGGAACATCCATTTTGAATTACGGAAACATCCCCAACTGGAACAACTGATGCAGCTAGAAACTGCCGATGCCATTTTTGAAGAAAATACGGTGATTGCAGAATTATGTATTGGCCAAATGAAGCTGGAACAAGAATTGGGCTATCCACCTCCCGCGGGTATGCAGGAATTATTCAGGCAATCCAACAATAATAAATAGATTAACCTTACCACAAAAAATATACCTTCATCCTACCAATTGATCGGGATTAATATGGAAACATTAGAAATAAAGGCATCCCTCCAAATACAAAAACCGCTACGCGAAGTATTCGAGGCCATCGTAAACCCCGATAAAATGTCGAAGTATTTTATTTCGGAAAGTACGGGAAAGATGGAAGAAGACAAAGAATTGGTATGGCGTTTTCCCGAGTTCGACATCAATGTTCCCGTGCGGGTAGGAAAAATAGAACCGGACAAATACATTTCCTACTATTGGGACGGCGCAAAAGACCGGCAAACCTTGGTCGGCATTTCATTGGAAGCCCATCCTGATCATTCCACCGTGGTAAAGATTACGGAAAAAGGCATGGAAAACGACGAAGCCGGCATCCAATGGTTGATGGGCAATACCGAAGGCTGGGCAAATTTCTTGGCCTGCCTAAAAGCGTATCTGGAATACGGTATTAACTTAAGAAAAGGCGGATTTGATTTTAGGAGTAAAAAATAAACCAGACATGCAAGCAAAAACATACATAGATTACAGTGGAAGAAACGTCATCCACCATGGCGGAGCCAACCATTTCATGGGCTTCGAGGCCGTCGGCGGTAAATTATATTTATACCAGGACCAATTGGAATTCAAATCACACGAATTCAATATACAGGTGCATTCTCTTTTTATTCCGTTAAAGGAAATTAAGGAAGTCGGTTTTTACAATACACTGGGATTGATTCCCAACGGACTTAAAATTACTTGGGGCGACGGGAAAACCGAAAAATTCGTGGTACAGAAAAGAAAATTGTGGCGCGAGGAAATCAACAAGGCCATCGGACAATAAATGTCGCAAGCGCACGTCTATTCTGTCGTGTTTGCACCCATGTAGACGATTATCTTTCAGTATGTTTGCATTAAACAAAAACACGACAGAATGAATATCTTACTCATTATAGCGGCAAGCATCGGCGGACTCGTCTTATTGATCTTAGTTTTGGCCTTATTCACAAAAAAAGGCTACTCCATCCAACGCTCCATCATCATCGACAAACCGAAGGAGGAAGTGTTCTTTTACCTTAAACATTTGAGAAACCAAGACATGTTCAGCAAATGGGTAATGACCGACCCGTTTATGCAGAAAAAATATACGGGTGTGGATGGTACCGTAGGATTCATTTATGCTTGGGAAGGCAACAAAAAAGCCGGTAAGGGCGAACAGGAAATCAAAAAAATTACGGAAGGCAATAGATTGGATATAGAAGTGCGTTTTGAAAAGCCTTTTGAGGCCGTGGCACAAACTCCGTTTACGGTGGAAAACGTTTCTCCCAACCAAACAAAGGTAACGTGGTTTATGATTAGCCAAATGAAATATCCGATGAATGTCATCATGTTATTCATGAATATGGATACGGCGCTAGGTAAGGACATGGATATCAGCCTGGGGAATCTAAAAACAATTTTGGAACGCTAGAAAAAAGTTTCCCGCAGATTTCGCAGACTTACGCAGAAAAGAAATTTAGTCTGTGAAATCTGCGGGAGATAATATTTAAGTAAAAGCCTCCATGGATTAAATCCATGGAGGCTTTTTTTATAGCTTGTATGTATCAAAACCTATTATTGCTTGAGCACTTTTATTGTTTTAACCGTTCCGTCAAGGTTTGTTTTAATGAAATAGTTTCCTGCCGGTAATAAAGTCATATCGATTTGGGTGGCGGTTGAATTCACCGTTTTTGACATCACCGTTTTTCCTATGATGTTTACCACAGAAACATCTGTTATAATTTTGTCATTCGTGATGTTCAATACATCTGTTACAGGGTTAGGATAATAAGATAATTTATCGGTATCCATTTCGGAAACGCTTGAATTGCCGTTGCACTGTACGATTCTTGATCTATCTACATTATCACCTGAATTACAGAGTGAGTCCAAATGCAGGTAAAACCTTACCGTTTCATTGGTGGTAGCTGTACCCGTTACGGATGAAGTGCCGAACATATACGCCGTTGTTCCGTCTTCATTGCTGATGGTGATAAAATCTGTAGCCACTGAACTTGAGAAAGTATATTCCTGTCCGGCAGTCAACTGTACTTTGGAATATTCTCCTGTCCATGCGTCAGCCGCGATAACTTCCGCCGTGCCTGTGCAACTTGGTGTAAATGCAGTAGCTGGCCATTGTGGGAGACTACTCTGCAGGCAACCGGTAGCCGGTGCATTACAAGCAGCAACCACAGATTGTTCACTGATACAATCGCCTGCATTGTTGATTATATTTCTAGGATGTGTACCCACAGGATTGGTAAGATACGTACAGAAGTTAGGAAGGTTGCAAACAGTAAGAGCGGGGTTGGATTGGATAGTTAAGCCTGCAATGACAGAATTTATGTTTTGTAATCCAGATATGTTAGTTAAAGAATTATTGAAAGATATATCAATATGTTGTGTAATTTGGGTTACGGATGATAATCCATTCAGGTTTTGTAACTGTGGGTTATAAGCAACATAAATATAACCAGCAACAGTACCTGTAACAGTGCTTAATCCGTCAAGATTGGTTAAAGCATCATTATTCCTAATATGTACAGCCCCTCCAATATTTGTCAGGTTGCTTAATCCGTTAAGATTGGTCAAGGAAGAAGTGTACTGAACAGTTAAACGACCAACACTTGTCAAGTTATTGAGTGGAGACAAGTCCGTAATATTTGATAGTGATCCTGGGGTTAGACCGATAAATAACCGTCCTGTGATCTGTGTACAATTCGGGTAATCGATAATAAACTGATTTACCTCTGCTTGGGTGGTAAGGTCAATATCACCCGGAGGGCATTGTGCATTTATATTGAGAGAAAACAATGGGGCTATTGCGAACAAAAGCACACCGCTTCTAAAAATGTTTACTTGTTTTTTTATGGAATAAAAATTTCTCATAATTAATTTTAAATAGTGAAAAAGTGTTTAAAATGGGTTGACAATAAATGCCAACCCATATATCAATTTATAAGTGATGGAAATTATTTTTCGTGATTAGTTAACCTGAACCAAATACCAGAATTGTCCGGATACGTTTTGGGTGTTATCCATAAATGAATTGCCACCTTTGCTTCCACCAACTTTGTTGCCTTCTAGAGAGAATTTATCTCCGTGCAACATAGACCTTAGGCGATAGTATCCGTTTCCGGCATCTTCCAATTTCCAAAATTGACCGCTCACATTTTGAGGATTATCCATAAATGATGCGCCGCCTTTAACGGGACTGTCTTTACCATTACATTCCAGACTCTTTTTATCGCCTAAAAAACGGTTTTGTAAACGATACCAGCCATTTTGCCCAGCTACAGGCACAAATTGCCACTGCTGTCCGGTTGCACCTTTTTGTGATGACATAAATGCCGCTCCGTTCATCGTAGTGCTTTCTGGGGAATTACCTTCCAATGAAACTTCTTCACCGGTAAACATGGTCCTTAAATAATAATATCCTTTATAGTTAGGATCAAACTTTACCCCTTTGGTTTGAGCAAAAGCTCCAAACGTTGTCACAGTCATCAATGCGACAAGTGCAAATTTAATTTTTTTCATTTTTTTTGAGTTAAGATAATTGCCTACTCTCATGCGTATTTTCGGCTTCCTACGTTACGGGAACAAAAGTAAAACCGGCATATTGAGGTAAGAAATTTTTGGGATAGAACCTCATTTTCAGGGATAAAAAAAAGCCCCTACAAACAAAATCGCAAGGGCTCATATAACAATATATATAATCTTTATTCCGAGGAGAGATTCACAATGAAATTTTTTGAAACAGGTATTATTGTGTTATTTACCACCAAACCTTTACTGTTATATTTTTCAATTTTATTTTTGTTAATCACATAAGCCCTATGCACTTGAATAAATTTATTTTCAGGAAGTTCTTCTACTATTTGCTTAATGGTTGAACGACTTTTATATATTTTTTTATCCGTGTGGAACAACAGATAATTCCCTTCCGATTCTATATAATTAATGTCATCCAAAGCCAATTCCACATTGAAGTCATCATCTTTCACCGTAATAGATGGTTTATACTTATTCGCATGAGCGGATTGTCGTATGGCAATTTCAATGGAAGCCACCAAATCTATGTTTTTGAAAGGCTTGGTTAAATATGAAAAAGGCGATGTAGCCACCGCACGGCTAATGATTTCTGAATTTTCATAAGCCGTTAGATAAATAAATGGAAGCGAATACTTGTCTTTAATATGTTGCCCAAGGCTAATTCCATCCTGCTCGTTTTCGCCTAGATTGATATCAAGAATAAGTAAATCCACCGTTTCTTTTTTCAGCAGCTCCATGGCTTCCTTTGCATTTTTGGATTCCAACACACGATATCCATTCTCTACAAGAATTTTTCTGGACAATCGCCTATTCAAGAAATCATCTTCAACCAGTAAAATTGTTTTTTCTTCCGTTGACATGTATAAAGCGGCTCTATATTTTCAATTATTTTTAATGGGAACAATATAAAAAAACGGAATAAGTTTTCACTTATCCCGCTTTATAAAATGTATTAAATTAATTTGCCCTATTGAAAACATATATATCTGAATAATCAGCTGTTTGAATAAGCTCCACTTTTAATGTTTCGCTTGTTAAGCTTTTGACGTCAACTACTTCAGTTATTCCGCTAGAGATTGTTGTTATTTTATTATTGGAATAAGTATATGTTCCCGTTTCTGGCGCATCATTGTCGCTGCAATCAAAAAACACTTTACTCACACATTGGCCGTCACTTTTATATTCCGCGTAATCTTTATTAGTCGAGCATCCATGTGACCAATCCATTAAATTTTCGTCCGTTGCGCTCACTGTTTTGTCAATATAACCCGTTTGATAAAACTCCCATTTACCAATAACTGAAGGCTCTTTGCTTTCTTTTTTACATGAATAAATGGATGCAGTTAAAGCAATTGCTACAAAGTAAAAAACTGTCTTTTTCATTTTTTTTAGAATAATTTTTAATTCGTGGCAAATGAATAGGTATTCTATAACAACAAAAAAAATTGGGGACAGAATGCCAATATTTGGGATAGGATTTCTCTGTTCAATGAATTGTATAAGAATTATAAGGAACGCTGAGGCGCATGAGGGAGTGCAGAGGCGTGTTTATTTTTGCTTTTTTCTGCGAACTCTGCGTGTCCTCAGCGAAACTTTATTACGCTCTGCTCCATGCTCCGTTTCACTATGGCGGTTTGCATTTTATATAACTATTTTGCAGAGACTCACTTAAAATACATAGTCAATTCAAAACCTTGTTGATTATTGGTTTCCACCGTACCATCCAATTGATCAATCAAGCCTTTAATGATTTCCAATCCTAAGCCTTTTGAAGTTGTTCTATTAAAATCAAAACCGTTTCCATTATCGGCATAGTACAATTTGCTTTTCCCCGAAACTTCATCCTTTTTGATTTCAATATTGATGATACCCACACTTCGTTTTTTGAAAGCATGCTTCATGCTGTTGCTCACCAATTCAACGATAACCAAACCCAACGGAAGCGCCTTTTCGATGGAAATTGTCTCCATTTCACAGTTTATGTTTAGTTGGACTTTCTTCTTGTGGTTATCGTAAGAATCTTTTACCAATTCAGAAAGTTCGCCTATATATCGTTTCAAATCCACATCGTTTACATTGTCAGACACGTTCAACTTTTTATGGAGCAATGCCATGGAATGGATGCGGTTCTGATTACCACGGATAAGTTCATCTATGTTATTAAAATCAACCGATTCTTTCTGTATTTCCAAAATGCTAATAACATGCTGCAGATTGTTTTTTACGCGGTGTTGCAACTCCGACAATAACACCTGTTTTTGTTCCAGTGTCTTCACCAAATCCTCTACCTGCTTACTGATGATTTTATTTTGGGATTTTATTTTTCTGTTGCTTCTTACCAATAATATCGTAGCGATTGTAATAACGACCAATAAACTGACTACAAAAACTATCCATTGATTTTTACTTTGTATAACGGCTTCCTTTTTATCATTTTGGTATTGTTCTTCTAACCGTTTAATCTCAGTTTGATCCTCGTTTTCCATGTATTCAATAGCATCGTAAGCTGTCATTTTAAAATAGTGATACGAGGAATCAACATTACCTAAAACATCAAATATTTCATATCTTGTTTCAGGTATCGTATATTTATAGTAGAGTGACATTTTATTGTAATACAAAAATGATGAATCACTATACATCAATGCCTTATTGTAGTCGCGCAATTCCCTATAAATATCAGCAATATTTGTGTACATTACGCCCACATGGTCATAATGGTTCACTTTTTTAAGATATGGAATGGAGGATTTAAAATATTGTAATTTTTCTTGTTTATCACGAGTGATAATACCCAGCAAAGACCCTCCCTCATTAATATCCGCCTCATTGTTATATTTTTTGGCATATATTATGGCCTTATTTGCATAATAAGTAGCTGAATCAAAGTTTATAGATAAACCTTTTTCAATAAGTAACTCTCTTTGATTTGCTCTTAAATCAATCATTGTATCGCTCACAAACCTATACAGGGTAGCATATTTCAAAAATATGCTGCTGTACAAATCTTCAAATCCATTGTTTACTGCTATCTTTTGAGCTTCTTTTAAGTAATCGAAACTTAAACTGTAATTCCTTGCGGCCTCTTGGTTAGAAGAAATGCTAAGTTTGATTTCACATGCCAATTTGTAAAGGTTATTATCTTCAGCCTCTTCCATGGATTCCAAAAACAATGGAAATGCCTTTGAATGCTCAAACTGGGCATCAAAAATCTTTCCTTGTAGGAGTTTAAGTCTGATACGTTGTTCCAAGTATTCCTTACGACCATATTCTTTATCTAACAATTGAAGAAGTTCTGTAGACCTTTTATCAGCATCTTCAAATTGTCGATACTCAATTAAGCTATCTATGGTTTTTATTTTTTTGTCAATGGAAAAATCCTGCGCCATCACAAATTGGGCGAAAAAAATAAAAATAAAGGATAATATTTGCTTTATATACATACTATGTAACGATAATTCATGACAAACCTTTTAAATACCATGATAGATTCAGGCAAGTTCTTTACAATACATTAATCTTGGTTAATTGCCAAATATATATATAATATCCATTTTTAGAATGCGCTGGGATATAAATGATTTCTTAGGGATAGAAAGCTAATTTCACGCTCCATGTCTTGCATAAATGAATAAATTTGCTTGTTTTTATATCCATAAATATAAAGGATATGTCATTTCAAGCCTATTTAGATAATATACAAACCAAAACCGGCAAAACACCGGATGAATTCAAAAAACTGGCCGAAGAAAAAGGCTTGCTGAAACCTGATGTAAAAGCGGGGCAAATCGTAGCTTGGCTCAAGGAAGATTTTGAATTGGGCCATGGCCATGCGATGGCGATGTATGCTTATTTCAAAGGGAAACGGGAGTAATCGTTAAAACCACTAAGGCACTAAGCACACTTAGAATTTAATCTCAGTGCCCTTAGTGCCTCAGTGGTCAAAAAACTACAAACTATTTAATCGCTCCCGCAATAATCTCATCCACCACGTTAGGATCCAACAAAGTGGAAGTATCTCCGAGTGATGAGGTATCGCCTTCGGCCACTTTTCGTAATATCCGGCGCATTATTTTTCCGGAACGTGTTTTGGGCAATCCCGCCACAAACTGGATTTTATCTGGTTTAGCAATCCGGCCTATTTCGGCTACGACAGTCTCAATGATAGCCGCACGAACTTGATCCGGCTTGTCGGGCCATTCATCACAGATCACGAATGCATAAATTCCTTGCCCTTTGATGTCGTGCGGATACCCTACCACGGCCGACTCAATCACTCTTTTATTTTGGTTGATGGCATTTTCTATTTCTGCCGTACCGAACCGGTGTCCGGAGACGTTGATCACATCATCTACCCTGCCGATAATTCTATACAATCCATTCTCGTCTCGTTTGGCACCATCGCCCGTAAAGTAATGGTTTTTATATGTGCTGAAATATGTGACGCGGCAACGCTCATGGTCGCCGTACGTGGTGCGTAAAATGGACGGCCAGGGAAATTTTATGGCCAGATAACCTTCTTTTCCGTTCTCCGTAATTTCGGAACCGTCGGCTTCCAACAATACCGGCTGGATGCCCGGCAATGGCAAACCAGCATGGCTCGGTCGGCTCGGCATAAACCCACCCAAGCCCGAAATCATGATGCCGCCCGTTTCCGTTTGCCACCAAGTATCCACGATGGGACAACGTTCCTTGCCCACGTGCACATTATACCAGTTCCAAGCTTCCTCATTGATCGGCTCCCCCACGGAACCCAATAATTTCAACGAATCCAAGCTATATGCCAACACATGGTCGATACCCGAAGCCATCAACGAACGGATAGCCGTTGGCGCCGTATAAAATTGGTTCACGCCGTATTTATCTATGATTTGCCAAAAACGGCCCGGATCGGGATACGTCGGCACGCCCTCAAACATTAACGTGGTGGTGCCGTTCAATAGCGGGCCGTATAACAGATAAGTATGGCCAGTTACCCAACCTACATCAGCCGTACACCAAAATATGTCGCTCTCGTCGCATTGGAATACGTTGGCAAAAGAATAGCCCGCGTATACCATGTATCCGCCTACGGTATGCACCACGCCTTTTGGCTTGCCGGTAGATCCCGATGTATATAAAATGAATAGCAAATCTTCCGCATCCATCGGCTCGGGTTCGCAATCCTTATCCACCCATTTTAATTCGTCGTGGAGCCATACGTCGCGTTCGGCCTGCATGTTGACCGACCAGCCCAAACGTTCCGTCACGATAACTTTTTCTACCGTATCGCAGCCCGATTCGATGGCTTCGTCCACTACCCTTTTCACGGGAATTTGTTTGGCGCCACGGTTCAATCCATCAGATGTGAGGATGACTTTCGCTTGCGCATCTTGGATACGATCCGCCAATGCCTGCGCGGAAAAGCCGGCAAAAATAACGGAATGCACGGCCCCGATCCTGGCGCAAGCCAATACGGCCACGGCCAATTCGGGAACCATCGGCATGTATATACAAATGCGGTCGCCTTTTTTTACGCCGTTCCTCTTGAGGACATTGGCATATTGGCAAACACGTTCGTGCAATTCGCGGAACGTGAGGCGTACAAATTTCTCTTTTGGATCGTTCGGTTCCCAAATCAATGCCAGTTTATTGCCACGTGCTTTCAAATGACGGTCTAGGCAGTTATACGTGATGTTGGTTTTTCCGCCTTCAAACCAGCGGATATCCGGTTGTTCAAAATCCCAGGTGAGCACTTTTTTCCACGGCCCGGTCCATTCATAATGGGAAGCTATTTCACCCCAAAATTCTTCGGGATGATCAACACTTTTTTGGTAGGCTATCTCGTATTCTTCCAGATTCTTGATTTGAAATCCCATATTTACGCGCTTAAAAATCCATGCAAAACATGATACCAAGTTGCGAAAAAAACATAGGCTACCGACATAAACTGCCGTGATTTTTTATCGTATCGTATATTTGTAACATGGAAACAAACCAAACATTACCCGTATTGGATGCCGTGGAACAACGCGTACTCGGCTCTCTGATAGAAAAGAGCAAAACCACGCCCGATTATTACCCCATGACATTAAACGGGTTAACGGCCGCCTGTAACCAAAAGACATCCCGTTATCCCGTGGTACAATATGATGAGGAAACCGTCGTGTTGGCCTTGGATTCACTCAAAAAACGCGGTCTCATCAATACGGCCACCGGCGGCGGGAGCCGAACGGTAAAATATAAACATAACATCGCCCTCGCCTATCCGCTGGATTTTGCCGAGGTGGCCATTATTTGCCTTTTGTTATTAAGGGGACCGCAAACACCCGGCGAGCTCAATACAAACTCGGGCCGTCTGTTCGAATTCGATTCGTTGGATGAAGTGCAGCAGACCTTGGAAAACCTGATGAGATATGAAGCCCCGTTCGTGGTTCAATTACCTCGCCGTGCGGGACAAAAGGAAGCACGTTTTACGCATTTATTCGGTGGCGAAGTAGATATGGCGCAGGAAGATTTTTTACCCGAAGAACCAGCCCGAAAATCGGTAAACGAAATGGAAGCCCGATTGGCCAAGGTAGAACAGGAATTAGCCGAATTAAAGGAAGCCTTTGATAAGTTGATGAACGAATTGATGTAGGTAAAAAAAATCCTTTCATAAGCCATTTGATATTTTTCACGACATTTCAGCAAAGAAATAAAGATGATCATAAACGATAGCCCGCTTCCCAAAAAGAAAAAGTTCTACGAAATACTATACCTACAGGTATTATTTGCCATTACGCTGGGCATATTGCTAGGTTACTTTTTCCCTGAAACGGGCGAAATGATGAAACCTTTGGGCGACGGGTTTATTTCGTTAATCAAAATGATTATCGCGCCTGTTATATTCATCACCATCACGGTAGGCATCGCATCCATGAGCGACATGAAAAAAGTAGGTCGCGTCGCCGGAAAAGCATTTATTTATTTCTTTAGTTTTTCTACCCTCGCGTTGATTTTGGGATTGATCGTAAGTAATGTCTTCAAACCCGGCAAAGGCTTAAATATCGATCCATCCACATTGAACGAATCATCCGTATCGGAATATATCGACAAGGCGCACGACAGTTCGATGGTCAAATTCATCAGCGATATCATACCCAAAACATTCATCAGTCCACTCAGCGGCGACAATATTTTGCAGGTATTATTGATAGCCATCCTTTTCGGAGTCGCCATTTCGCTCACCATGCCCAAAAGCAAACCCGTGCTCGACTTTATGGAAGCATTGGCGCATCCAATTTTTAAGGTGGTAGCCATTTTAATGAAATTGGCACCCATCGGTGCTTTTGGAGCCATGGCCTTCACCATTGGGAAATATGGCATAGAAACCATCGGAAATTTATTGGCGTTGGTGGTTACATTTTATGGCACTTCCCTATTTTTTGTCTTCGTTGTTTTAGGTGCGGTAGCCAAGTATAACGGATTTAATATTTTCAAATTTTTAAGGTACATCAAAGATGAATTGCTATTGGTATTGGGTACCAGTTCATCCGAAACGGCCCTACCGTCGCTCATGCAAAAAATGGAAAAGGCCGGCTGCGCAAAACCCATCGTTGGATTGGTAGTTCCCACGGGCTATTCATTCAATTTAGACGGGACAAATATTTATATGACCCTCGCCGCACTCTTCATAGCACAGGCATGCAACATAGATTTACCCTTGCAAAGCCAGGTCGTATTATTGTTGGTGGCCATGCTCAGTTCCAAAGGTGCTGCTGGCGTGAGCGGTGCCGGTTTCATTACCTTGGCCGCCACCCTGGCCATAGTACCGGAAGTACCCATCGCCGGCATGACGCTTATTTTAGGCATCGACCGGTTTATGAGTGAGTGCCGTGCATTAACCAACATGGTAGGAAATGCCGTAGCTACCGTGGTAGTATCCAAATGGGAAGGACAGTTGGATAAGGAGCAATTACAAAAAGCACTGAATGCATAGTGGGCATGTTATCAGTTATGGCTTAATGGTAAATTTGGTAATAGCAAACCTCAAAATATTTTCTCCGCGTAGCCCTGCGTTATTCCTCCACGATCTTCTGCGGTTAATCTTTCAATCAATCATACCGAATCCGTTTAAAAGCCGTTAAACCTTATCTTCGTTTAACATCAACCCAAGTTGCATGAAATGCTTTCCCATCATACTCCTACTTGTCTGCTGCATCTCTGCAACACACGCACAAAAAGAAAAGTGTAAGGCCAAAAATATCGCCAACAGAAATACGGTATTAATTTTCCGGAATATGGAAACGCGCTACCAACATTGGCAGGACTATGGCTTACAGGTAACCCAAATAGGCGATAGCCTGACCGTAAAAAATGGAGATACCTACGTAGCCGGTTTCAGGTTTGGGAAGGGTGTTGTTCCCGGACCTATATTTAGTCAGTATCACGAGAATGGGGTGATAAGGACCATTGATAGCATAGGCGATGGACGGGGATGGCATTGGAAAAGATATTGGGGATGCATGGAAGGAAACATTGTATATACCCGAAATTATTATGACAATGGTATGCCCGCAAATTTTATTTATTACTTCAAAAAAAACGGTAAGGATTCATTGATACAGCGATGGTACCCCAACGGGGTAATGAAGGAAACGACATGGAACTATTCTTGGGGACGGGACTCCGTTAAGTATACATGGAACGCAGATGGCATGCCAGCCACCGTAAAGCTACCGGAATCGTATAAAGAATTTTATCCCACCGGAAATATAAAATCCATAGAAAGCCGTACGCGCATCGGCAAAATTATCCAAACCTGTATAAAGACATATTATCCGACCGGTGTGCTTAAATCTGTAGCGTATTATGATGATGACCGGTCATCCAATACTTGGTCTTACTATACGGAGGAAGGCACCCTAAAATACAAGGTCGATGGGTCATCCATATATGAAATCCTTCCATATACCGTTCCCGCCAAACCGGAAGAGGATATATGCGGAATTCCCAACATCTGTGAAGAAGAGGCCATATTCCCGGGTGGGATAGCGGGTTACGTATACAAAAACTTGCCAAACATTTTCTGTCAAAGCAAAAAGCGCTTGGCAGGCAAATACGAAATCCAATTTATGGTAGACACGGACGGCCGGGCTATTTTTGAAAACTTCTCCGGTCACAACCATACAGCCATCATGGAGTCCGTCAAAGAATTTATCGAAAAAATGCCCCGATGGAAACCCGCAAAAAAGAACGGAAGGCCCGTGAATGTCGGTCTTAGCTTAATGCTTAGTTTGAAAAAGGCCTCATCGAATAGATAATTAGACGTTAGATTTTAGACATTAGATATAAAAGCCACCGAGTTCCGATATCTAATCGTAACAAAAACATGAAAGCATTCATCATACTCATACTCACCTGCAGCATATCCACCCTATATGCACAGAAGACTATCTGCAAGCCAAAAACAAAAGCCAATAAAAACAAAGCACTGGTTTTCGAAGATGTCAAATTCAGCCATGCAGTATGGCAACATGGCGACATGGACGTTATATACATCCACGACAGCGTTAAAGTAACAAAAGGCAACATACGCATCACCGCTTACAAAGTAGAGAATGGACTGCTTGCCGGACCTAAGTATATGGAATACCGTGCTGACGGAACCATCAAACAAATTGACAGCCTAAGCACCGATGATAAATGGCGCCTGAAAGGATATCTGGGCAGTTTTTGTGGTCGGGCGGTATATCACCGGGCATATGACACCAACGGAATAATTAACCGAACGATTTACTATAAACAAAACGGCAAAGATTCAATACGGCAAGATTGGTACCCAAACGGCCTTTTATACCAAACCGTGCGGACAGATATAACAGGTGCTGATTCATCGACACATATTTGGAATAAAGAAGGCTTGCTTCAATCCATAAAGACACCCGGTTCTTTAAAAAAATATTCCCCCTCCGGATATTTGCAAACCAACACCATAGATACCATCGTGGTGGGCGGCGATGGATTTGGATTTCTTTCGCGCCGCATGGTTGAATGTAGAAAGACATATTATCCCACGGGCATATTGAGCTCCCTTATGTTTTATTGCGAAGGAATGCCTTGCCATACATGGTTTGATTATGCAGAAAACGGCCAATTGGCGAAAACCGAGACCAAAGAATCGATATTTTCAATCCCCTACTCCCAAATGGTAGAGCGCATAGAGCCCATAGATTATCTTCCCATATCTGATGAAATGGAACCTAAAATTCCGGGCGGTAAAGAGCATCTGGCCCAATACCTTAACGAAAAACTCGCCGAAGTTTCCTGCAAAAGTACTTTACCGCTGTCTGGTATATACAAAATTGAATTTACGGTAACCACTGACGGCAAAAGCATCTTTGAAAACATGACCGGCACAAACCACGCAGCCATCCAAGAAGCCGTGAAACTAACGGTGCAAAAATTGCCCTGGTGGATTCCCGGAAAAATGGACGGCAAATACATAACGACATCATTTATTTTGACACTCTCACTGAAGAAGATTAAGTAAATTATTCACCGCTATGGTTATTGTTGAAGTTAAAATTTTGCATATTATTTCATGCATCAAAACGGCCGATGAATTGATGCATTTCGGCAATTCCAAAAAGATAATATTATTGTAATATAACAACCTAATTAGCCAATAAACATCGAAAGGTTGATATTACAACTGTGCTAAACACGTATTTGCCTCCGCGTACCTCCGCGCCTCTCTGCGGTTTAAAAAAGCGCATCTAAAGCAACACTAGCCATAAAATGAAGCAAAAAAAGGAGCCATCACACATGCGATGGCTCCTTCCAAATAAAATATAAACGACCTATTATTTTCTGATGATCGTTTTCACCGCCACGTTGTTATCGGTGATGATTCTCACATGGTAAACACCACTGGCCAATGTTTCGTTGATATACATCAAATCCGTGTGATAGAATTGACGACGGACAATCAATTTGCCGTTGATATCATAAAGTTCCACATTTACTTCCGCAGTAACTTCACCCAAACGGATGCTGAAATCGCCCTCGTTAGGATTTGGGAATACCAACACCGAAGCGTTAGCAGATGCTTCAGTCATACCCACCGTATTTACGGCTGTACATGCAGATGTATCTGTGCAACTTCCATTGTTTACTATAACAGCATAACTGCCGTTAGTCGTCGCATTAAACGTTTGTGAAGTTTCACCGGCGATGGCCGTATTACCGTTGCAGTTGATCCACTGGTAAGTGGCGCCCGCCAAGTTTGCCGTCAATACCGTTCCGGATTGGGTAACGTCAACATCCACATTTTGGATGGTCAGGTTTAAGGTAACCAAACTGTCGCAACCGGCTGCATTCACAAATGTCTGTGTGTACGTTCCGCTTTGTGTGTAAGCCTGGCCGTTCAGCGTAAAGCTTCCGCAGGCCGTTTGTGTAACCGAACTTGCCGTAGGTTGTTTGATGGTCAGATTCAGCGTAACGATACTATCACAACCTGCCGCATTTGCAAAGGTCTGTGTGTAAACACCGCTGGCATTATAAACCTCTCCGTTCAATATATAATTTCCGCAGGCACTTTCAGTCAATGAAGTTGCTGTAGAATGGTTGATGGTCAAGTTCAACGTAAAGTTCCAGTCGCAGCCAACCTGGTTAACCAATACCTGGTTATATACGCCCGATTCGGTATAAGTCTGCCCGTTCAGCGTATAACTATCGCAAGCCGTTTCCGTCAACGTATAGCTGGTGGAATTATTGATTGTTAGGTTCAACGTGATTGTACTATCACAACCTAACGCGTTGGTCATCAATTGCGTATATGTACCACTTGTGGTATAACTAGTCCCGTTTAAGGTATAAATATCACAAGCCGTAGCGCTCAACGATGAAACCGTTGAATTATTCACCGTCAGGTTCAATGTCAACGTACTGTCGCAGCCGTTCGCGGTGGTAAGCAACTGTGTGTACGTGCCGCTTATATTGTAAGTAGTTCCGTTTAATGTATAACTATCGCAAGCTGTTTCCGTAAGAGAAGATACCGCTGCGGATGGTTGGGTAAGCGTATAGGTTTGCGTTGCTTGGCAAAGGTTTGCATCTTGGATGGTAACCATATAAGTACCCGCAGTTAAATTCACCGCCGTGGCTGAATTACCGCCCACAGGAGACCAACTGTATGTATAACTTCCTGTTCCTCCGGATACGGTTGCCGTGGCAGATCCCGTAGATGCCCCATGGCACAATATATCTACCTGCGAAGGCGTAACCGACAATGCATTAGGTTCAGTAATAACGATAGATTGTGTGGCCTGGCAAGAGTTACCATCCGTTATAGTAACCGTATATGTCCCTTGCGACAATGCAGAAACCGAAGCTCCCGAACCTACGTTTGGAGACCAAGCGTAGGAATATGATCCTGTACCACCTACTACAACTACATTAGCCGTACCGTTAGAACCGCCGTTGCAACTCACGTTTGTATGTGATGGGGCAATTACCAAAACATCGGGTTGTGTGACCGTAAAGGATTGTGTGGCAACGCAGCCGTTGGCATCCGTTGCCGTTACGGTATACGTAGTGGCAGACAATCCTGTGATGGAAGTCGTTCCGTCACCCGTAGGAGTACCCGGTGTCCAGTCATACGTAAATCCGCCCGCGCCGCCGGTGGCTGCATTCACCGAAGCCGAACCGTTCGATCCGCCGAAGCAGGAAACGTTCGTCTGTGAACTCGCCGTCAGCGAGATGGCAGGCGGGGC
>Ga0247814_10000299_pt1 | contig 42664 bp, 23 predicted proteins | sample UWRJL179409R1_FD_179947 | JGI IMG/M metagenome (GOLD analysis project Ga0247814, IMG submission 179947) | Plant litter microbial communities from Arlington Agricultural Research Station in Wisconsin, United States - UWRJ-L179-409R-1 | ecosystem: Environmental > Terrestrial > Plant litter >... | reverse complement strand
ATTTCTAATATCGGTTATGACGGGTGCTTTGCACAAACGGGTACCAAAATGGAGAGGCGCAAGGCCCGCTGCAGTTCCGGCTCCTCAGGGAGCAGTACCTGGCCTTGGGGGCAATCCCGGGATTGTGCCGGCTTTACATTCAATGCCCCTTCCCGCGGCAGGTGCCGATGATCGCGTGTTGGAGACTACCGACCTTTTTAACCGGCTAACTAATTTGCCAAATCAATTGCCTCCCGTTGTAGTAAACAGCATTATAGGACCGCATGCGGCAATGGGCACAACGAATATTAATCAACCGGCAATAAATGCAAGAATGGACCTTGGATGGGCAGCTGCGCGCGGCAATATTCTGCACGAATTTGGACATCATCTGGAAAACAATCTTAGCCCTGCGGATTTTGCAACGCTACACAACTTTCTTACTGCCCGCGTGCACATCCCTGCGCCGGTAGTGGGTGTTCCTCCGGCTCCGTTTGTTGGTCCTATGGCTGGAATGCGCCCGGAGGCTGGTTATTTTTTTGAACATCATCCGGGATATAATATTGATATGCCTCAAATTAATGCAGGGGGGGTGGCTGCAAGACCTGTGCCGCAAGGATGGTGGCAACGTGTAAAGCATAGGGCTGCCGCAGTAAAACAGTCTGTTACAAGGGCTTATCATGCCACATGGTTGCGTTATGTAGGCTTGGGCGTTAGCGGGATAAAACAGCAAATTGGGAAACTGGTAAGCGTTATGTCAATGCGTAGAGAACCCAGAACATGGGGCGGTGAAGGTGTTGAGAATTTTTTTGTTTACAACGCAAATAATCAACACATGAGTTACAGTACCGCTGTACACCGGTTTAATACTATTACAGGGGAAAACGAAGGCACAACCGAGTATTTATCTACCACGGTAGAGTTTTTTAACAGGCCAAGCCATACACGCGAATTGGTAAGTGTTGACCCGCTGCGTGTAGCCCTGTTTTTATACATGGCTAACAGGCCACAGTATTTATTGGTTCGTGCTGCTTTTGCGGGTTTACCGGCACTTCCGGTACCACCCGGCGGTGGGGCCGCTCCTGTACGACCTGATCTTAATGATCTTATTCACACAATTAATTAAAATAAGTTGTGCACTAACTATTTGCCTGCGCCGCTCTTGTTCTTGTTTATTGTAGTTAAAAAACAAACCCAACTTGCAAGGTTGGTAGTTTATTCAATTTAGGCCGCATGATGAACGCAGACAGAATAGTTAATAAATCTCTTACGCACCACACAACGAGCTTTCCGTCCCAATTAAGTAAGAGTTTAACTGGTGTTTATTTTCAGGATAATCGCCCAAAAACTGTTGTTCAGCAAAAGCTGGCCAGCCCGCCTGCAAATGAGAGTGCCGCGCAGTTGAAGGAAAATACTACCGGCATGCCGGATAAATTAAAATCGGGGATTGAAAATTTATCCGGCATTGACGTATCTGATGTAAAAGTTCATTACAACTCTGATAAACCTGCGCAACTTAATGCACACGCATATGCCGGGGGAGCTGATATTCATTTAGCGACCGGCCAGGAAAAGCATTTACCACACGAGGCCTGGCACGTAGTACAGCAAAAACAGGGCAGGGTGAAACCTACGCTGCAAATGAAAGGGGTTTACCTTAACGATAACAGGTGTTTAGAGAGCGAGGCAAATGTTATGGGCGCAAAGGCAAATAGCGCAACACAAATAGCTGTGAAACCGGCTTTAACCCGCGTTACCTTAGAAAAAAGCAGCCCGTTAATACAGGCAAAATTTACCAATGGTACGGGAGGAGCGGTTTTAAAACCATTGGCACATGAATTGTACGCTATTTTTAATGGATTAACGGGATACGGAGCTTTAATTAATAGTTACCGTGCGATAGACGGATCAACAGACAACCATGAAGATTTTTTTACCTGGTTGAGCCAACGCATGGATGTAGGTACGTTAACCATAGATAAAGCGGCGCTTCATAGCAAGTTAAGAACAGAGATCACAACAGGGGTGCATAATTTAGATACCGCATCTGCATCCTCGTCAACCGCTACGGCGTCTTCTTCCTCATCGGTATCATCTTCGTCAATATCATCTTCTTCATATGCGTCTTCTTCCTCCTCATCGCCGTATGCAGGATTGTCCCTCATTCCGCATCATCACTCGGCATTTGATCGGCATACCCTTGAAGTTGTATCGGATTTGGTAAGCAGAGGCCGAGCAGGTGAGCTGATAGGGCGGGGGCTTACTTTACTGACGAGGCAACGATCGCCGTTACTAAATGAGACTTCGGTTTTGAAAATAATTTTGCATTATCTTGCCGCGCCTCAGGTGATAGATGTAGCCGTGGAAGGTATGCCTGTGATCAATATGTCTGACCCCCAACAAGTAGCGCATTTGATAAATATGGCTATTCAAAATATACATATTTTGCGGCAGCCGGCAGAATTAACTCACGGAACGCATGAAGATAGCCTGACCTCAGCACCGTCATCAAGCTCATCTGTTGCGGTACATATGCCTCCTGCTGCGGCAGGCGTACATTACTCCGAAGCAAACGCACTTGTTACCAAATATTCATCAGGCAAACAGCGGGGACTATTACGGGAGATGATGATGAGATTAGTAGAAACATTTGCGAACAGGGGCGTTAGTATTAAATATACGCTTGATGTTTTGAAAGCCTTAAACAGGCAATTTAATGCGAGAATATATTCAAAATTACCCCTTGCGTTGCATACCGACCCGCGTAAAAAGTCAGATGTTGATCTTGCACCAAATGAATGGGGCGATCTATCCCAAATGCACGAGGCATCTGTACATTTTATTCAGTCGCTTGCTCCTGAAATAGCGGCATTTGTGAGTGCATTGTCCGAAGGGCAGAAAATGTCGTCAGCTTCTATACATTCATTGATCGCTCAAAAGGTATGGACCGAACAAAATGTAGGAAACCAACAAGATCGCTACCGTAATAACACGCCTGAGGCCCCTGTAACAGCATCTGAATTTATGGCGGTAGTTGAACAGCATGCTTTTAACTATGCTACGCTATATCTAACCGGGTTAAGGAATACCATATACCAACACGGCGGGATGCCGCTTGTTGGCGTTTACCGCCGTGAAGGGCAGCCACATGATGACGATGCGTTATCGATGCACATGCCTCAGGAAAGATCCTTAAATACAGAACGATCAAAACTGGAATCATGGTCACACGTACATATCGTTGATGGTATCGGGGTGCCCCTGAATACCACAATATATACCGAAATGCCAATTTCGAATATTCTGCTGAGTTATTTGCATACAAAAGCAGATAAAGCTTCGGCCCTTTTAGAGCACGAATCTGAATTTTTTGGTTCTTCGGTTGCCAGCCAAATCCATGATATCGGGTATCTCACACACACTATAGGACATTTGCAAGACGCAGAGGCAAACAGAATGATCATGCTAAGCCTTGTTCCCCGATTAATAGCAAGGGTAGAGAATTTGCAAGCTGAAAAAGGTAAAAAATTGATTGAAATAAGAGAAAAGTTGACCGAATTAAGAAAATATAATTTAAGTGCGAAGCCCGGATATGAAGACCTGCAAACAAAAATTGAAGCAGCCCAGGCAGCGTTTAAACTTTTAGAAAGAGATTTTATGAAAGAAAGTATGGCTTTAAAGACATTTATAAAAGGTATGCCGCGCTCGTGGACCTCTCCTCCTGCATTTCTCACCCAAAAAAGACAGTTTCTGGATCTGGTTGATATTTTAGATAAAATATCAGACTCAACACGGGCAAAAATCGCTGATGAAGCGCAGATAGAAAGGCAAGCCAAACAAAAGGCAGACTTAGCGGAGAAGATGAGAGCGGATGCGGAGAGAAGAAAGAAGGAAGAAGCCGAATTTGGCGATTAGGTTACACACTTATACAAACTATGTGCTAAAGCGCTATTATAACCCCATGATGCAGTATACCCTTAAATGTAAATAACGACAGCATGTTAAACGCAGATACTATAGCGCCGCACAAAGCAAGTATCTTAAAGTTGTTTACAGTTCCGTGCGCGATTAAAAATTGCAATTTCATTCACGGCGCCGTTTAAAATACTTTACCGGCATTAGATGACATCCCCGCTTTTATCCAGCTTACAACTGCTTTTATCTCACCATAGCTATAATGCTCTCCTAATACTTCTTTTAAAGGAGCAAGTCTTTCATCGCCATATTTTTCAATAGCATCCTGTATAGCCGGTATTTTTTCGGCAGCAACAATGGTTGTAACTTCCAACTCACCCAGTTCAATAAAATCGGCTAAATGCCCTTCTACTGTGGTGATAGCCAAATTGCGTTGCGCGGAAATTTCAGGAACTGTTTTGCCCTGCTTAAACAGGTTGAAACTCTCGCGGCGGGTGCCGGTGCCGGTTTTAGCGCCGGGTTCTGAGGGTTGTTTACGCTCCCGCTTCGGTTTCTTTTGAGTTATTTTAGACGAAAGCCCCCGCTGTGTGCTATAGTTTTTTACCGGGATTAAAAATTCCCTGCCATAACGAGCTAGCTTAATATCGCCAAAGCCCGAGATAAGCCGTAACTCATCCAAACTTTGGGGCAGATAAGTTGCTATTTCCGTTAAAGTATTATCCCCTAAAATAACGTAAGGCGGCACGTTCTCATTCAGGGCAATATCCCGCCTAACGCTTTTAAGTATCTCCAATAAGTCAGCCTCAAACAATAGTGCGGCTGGTTCTTCGCGCTCTTCAGTAATTTGTGAAGCTATAAATTCCACTTTTTGCTGCCCTTTTAACACTGCTTCGCTCTTTGCTGTCAGTTGTAACACAGGGTATTCGCCTTCTGTGGCCTGCAGATAGCCCGTTACTACTAATTCGCGCATATAACGTTGCCAATCTGTTTTGCTAATATCGGCGCCTATGCCGTATGTTTTAAGCTGCTTGTGTTCGTCACGTATCCTCTCGCTTTTAGATCCCCTTAAAAATTCAACTACATAACCTGCTCCAAATCTTTCTTTTAATCTGGCTACGGCAGATAAAGCTTTCTGAGCTATCAATGTGCCATCAAAACGCTCCACCTCGGTCAGGCAAACATCACATGATCCACAATTATCGGGCGCGTCTTCGTCAAAATATCCGAGTAAAAATTGCCTTCTACAGGTTTGCAGCTCACTGTAACGCACCATGTCGTCCAGCTTTTTAAGCATAATGCGGCTTTGCTCGGGGTTGTTCTCTATCCGGGCAAATTCCTTCAGCTTTTGGGCATCACCGGTAGAGTAGTACAGCATGGCGTCCGATGGTAATCCGTCACGCCCAGCCCTACCTGTCTCCTGATAATAGCCTTCTATGTTTTTGGGCAGGTCTATATGTACTACATAGCGCACGTTGGATTTGTTAATACCCATGCCGAAAGCAATGGTAGCCACTATTATCCTTATATCATCTCGTAAAAAGGCCTCCTGGTTACGCGCTTTGGTTGTATTATCCAAACCGGCATGATAGGCGGCTGCCATAAACCCTTCCTCTTTTAAATCGGCCGCCAGTGCCTCAGTTGATTTGCGCGATAGGCAGTATATGATACCCGATTCATCCTTCCGCTTATCTAAAAAAGCCAGTAATTGCTTAAAACTGTTTCTTTTAGGAGCAACGGTATAGGTAATATTTTCGCGGTTAAAAGATGATATAAATACCGCAGGTTCTTTAAGATCAAGCTTTTCTAAAATATCTTTCTGCGTAAGCTTATCGGCTGTTGCCGTAAGCGCTATAACGGGTACCAACGGAAAATGCTTTTTTAAACCGGCAAGCATCAGGTATTCAGGCCTGAAATCATGCCCCCAGTGCGATATACAATGCGCCTCGTCAATAGCTATTTGTACCACGCGCAGTGTCTGTAAAAACGCTATAAGTTTGTTATCGGCGCCAAACAAGCGTTCAGGCGCCATATACAGGAGTTTTATGTGGTTGTTGCGCAGTTTTTCCATAAGTTGCTGCTGTTCGTCAGGGCTTTGCGACGAATTTAAAAAAGCAGCGGGTATACCATTAATGTTCAGGCTATCAACCTGATCTTTCATTAACGCAATAAGGGGCGATATAACAATGGTTAAACCATTAAGCAACACAGCGGGTAGTTGGTAACATAAGGATTTGCCGCCGCCGGTTGGCATCAGTACCAACACATCCTTGCAGTTTAATGTATGGGCTATTATTTCTTCCTGCCGGTGCCGGAAATTGCTGTAGCCAAAATATTTTTGCAGTGCCTGGTTAGGTGTCATATGCTTACCTGCAAAGCTAATTATTTTAGTAATGAGTTGTCTTTATTTTTTTCTTTTTTTGATTGTTCTTATTAGATGCCGGTATTTTTTGATGGCTAAGTGGTATAAAAAAATAGGCCATATTTATGCAATATGGCCTATTGAATAGATTAAAAACAATTATTAAGGGATAGGTAATTAATATCCAGGAGTTGGCGTTATTTGCGGATTACGCCTTAACTCATTTCGTTCAATAGGAAGCAGACTCTTATAAGCCTGGAATGTTCCTGTTTTATCCAGCAACAATATTTTTGAATACGTTTTTACGCCGGTTGTTACATTTTTAATTACATCAAAACCGTAAATTTTAGCATTCTCGGTAGTGGTGGCTATTCCCCAACGCCTCACGTCAAAGAAACGGTGCCCCTCAAAAACCAGCTCCACTCTTCGTTCATTGTAGATCCGTTGCCTTAAAGCTTCTCCGGTTACCGATGCCGGAATGCCCGGAAGGTTAACACCCGCACGGCTTCTTACTTTATTTACATATTCCCTTGCAGTAGCCTCGTCGCCTAACTCAAATTTGGCTTCTGCATAGTTCAGGTAAATTTCTGCCAACCTGAAAAACGGCCATTGGTTCAGTTGCTGAGTTGCTGAATTGATAGTACCCGTTGAAGGCATGAATTTTTTCATGACCGTATTTGTCCTGGGATTGTCGCCTGTTTTTTTATACGAATCAAACCCAAATGTAGCACCATCTTCTGACACCCACTTTTCATAAGCCGGAGGTGCACCTTTCACTGCTGCGCCGGGGTTAAATACGGTGCCGTCATGAATAACTGTAGCCTCAAGTCGAGGATCGCGGTTAGCCCAAGGGTTTTGCGGATCATACCCTGATGCAGGATTAATACTTCCATCAGCCAGGTATGGTTGAAGTCCGTTAGCCATATCGTAAGAATCAACCAGGTTTGCAGTAGGACCGCTGCTGCCCCACCAACCGCCATTGGCGCCGAAACGGCGATCTAAATGGTCCATGGGTGCATTGTGACCATTGGTTGCCGAGAAACCTCGCGAATAAATAATTTCATTCTGTGCATCGCCCTGCTTCGTTTCAAAAAGCTTTTGATAATCCGGGTACAGCGCATAGCCACTGTTTAAAAGTGCTTCTGCTGCATCAGCGGCTTTTTGCCATTTTTGAACGTCCTTGGTAGGGCTGAACAAAGGAGATGCTGCATATAAATAGGTACGAGAGAGTAGGGCCTTGCAAGCATCACCGGTAACCCTTCCGTAATTGGGATCATTTGCCGGATAGTTAACAGGCAGATTGGGTAGCGCTTCCATCACATCCTTTGCAATGAATGTTACGCATTCATCAAAAGTATTTCTTTTAAATGTGCCCTGACTATCCTTTTGATAAACTTTGTCTACTATAGGAACGCCACCATACCTTTCAATAAGATTGAAATAAAGGAAGGCTCTCAAAAATTTGGCTTCCGCTATCATCCGCGCTTTATTAGGTAAATTAACGGTGGTGGTACTCATTTTTTCCAGGAAAACATTGATCTTACGCATGTATTGGTACGCGAAATTCCAATTATACAGGTAACCGTCTTGTATCGCCCAAAAGTCCCCAATTGTTGCTCCTAATGATCCAATATTGTCTGGAGTATAGTTGTTCAGCTTAAAAAGATCACCCCCGCAGCAAGCAAGGCTGTTGAAATTTTCATCTGTATATTTAGAATACGCCATACTTACGTTAAACCCGTGAACCTGGGAGCTATAAAGCTCGTTGTGGTACGCTTCAATTAGTTTTGGATCACTCCAAACAGCATCCTCAGCAAGTTTGTCCTGCGGCGATATGTCCAGGACGTTTTTCTTACAGGACATGCTGAACATTACAACAAACACTGCAGGAAGTATTAATTTAATTGCTTTCATCGTTATAATTTTTAAAATTGTAGATTAAGACCAAAACTTACGATCTTCAAAGGCGGATAGTTTAAATAACTTTGATTCGCCAACTCCGGATCTCTGTATTTAATTTGTTTTGCCCATGTTAATAAATTGGTACCATTAACAAATACGCGGAGACCCTTAACGCTTATTTTTCGCATTAGATCGCCGCTAAAGGTGTACCCTAATTCAGCGTTTCTTAGTCTTACAAATGTAGCATCATATAAGAAAAAGTCTGTTGCGCCGCTGTTTGGTAACAAATTATTTGCCCGAGGCATAGTCGCGCCCTGTTGGTTATTAACGGTCCAACGGTTGGTAGCCCTGTAAACAGGTGCATTGTCCAAATCCTCCAAGCCAAACTCGTCAACAATGGCGTCATTAACAAACGCATCGGCCTGCCCCTGGAAAAACAGGGTTAGGTCAAAGCCCTTGTATTGCAAACCTGCGTTAAGGCCAAACACGTACAAAGGTGTTGGAGATTGGTTGGTTATGTAGCGGTCATCTCCGGTTATTTTGCCATCATTGTTTAAGTCAAGAACTTTGACATCACCCGGCTTGGCCCCAACTGCGTGTGGGTAACTATCCAACTCAGCCTGGGTATTGAATATCCCGTCAGATTTGTAATAAAGGCCCGAACCAAGCGGCATCCCGGTGTTTGATTGATAAGCATATGCCGGTGGAACCTCGTCCATAAAGATGATCTTACTTTTTGCATAAGCTACGTTTGCGTTAATCGAATATGACACCTGCCCAACCTTGTTGCGATGCGTCAGATCCACTTCAAACCCACTGGTATTCACCTTTCCTATGTTTTCTTCGGGCAATTTTGGGAAACCGTTGACCGCACTAACTGAAAGATTGCGCTGACGAAGGATGTTTGATCGCTTTTGATTGAATATAGTAATGTCTACGTCAAGCATTCTGTTGAATAAAGAAGCACTCAATCCGAAGTCCAGTTTTTTACTCACCTCCCATGCAATATTCGGATTGGAAAGAACAGTGGAGAAAATACCCGGTACGGTACCACCGCCAAAAACATAATTATTTCCAAAGTCAAAAGTCTGCAGGAATTGGAATTGGCTCACTTGGTCATTACCAAGCTCGCCATACGAAGCCCTAAGTTTTAGCGTATTGACAAATCCCACAGGCTTCATAAAATCTTCCTCGGATATTACCCAACCTGCAGATGCTGATGGAAAGAATCCATATCTGTTATTTATAGGAAATATGGTTGACCCGTCAGAGCGGAACGCAAATTCAAGCAGGTATTTGGATTGGTAATTATAATTGAACCGGCCCAAATAACTATTGTAAGCTGTGGCCGAGGCATTACCACCGTTTCCATAATCTTCCGGTCTTGTACCCCCTAGGCTGACCTGCGGAAGTGCGGGGCTAAGAAAATTTCTGCGTGTCGCCGATGCAAACGTATTTGAATTTCTCTGTTGCTCGGCACCTACCATTGCGGCAATGTTATGGTCTTTGCCAATTGTAGTTCTGTAAGATAGCCTGAGGTTGGTAAGGGTGGTGATCCATCTATCGTATCTATCGGTAAGCTGTATCGGAGTATTTGCTTCTACACGTGTATACTCCTTGGTATTTGGATTGTATACGTGCCAATAATGTGGTTGAGAGAAGTTTTTGTTGAACTGGTTTCTCAAGTCGTAATTATAGGAAGCATCAAGCACCAATCCATTTACATGAGGCACTTTAAAGGATGCTGTAAATGTAGTCGTAATTGGATCATTATTAAATTTGTTGTATCCTCTACGGTCTGAAAGAAGCGGGCTATTATCAAATCGCCCCCCGGCAAGCAGCCCGTTAGGATATATGGCCGGTAGCGTTGGATTTGCCTGCAACGTTGTCGAGAAGTCAGTTCCATTCGCTTCAGTCCGCTGAGTGAACACGCCTGAAATATTGGCACCTACGGTTAAATACTGTGATAGATCTGCATCAACCCTTATCCTGGAATTATACTGGTTATATTTGTAAGGTTGATTTTTAAAATTACTTCCCTGGCTGCTTGATCCAAAAGAAAGCATGTATCTCACTTTATCCGAGCCTCCACTCGCCTGAAAATTCAGCCTTTTCTGGGGAGTGTTCCTATTTAAAGATACATCTGCCCAATTAGTATTCGGGTATAAAATGGGGTCAGACCCGTCACGGTATTTTTGGATGTCTGCAGCCGACTTATAGGCATATGCTCCCCTCCCCAGGCCAAAATAAGTTTCATTTACTACCTCCGAAAACAGTGCAGCATCCATCATCTCCGGGATTTTGGTAGGGTTAGTAATACCATATACATAGGAGAAATTATAACTGGTCTTTCCTCTGGCACCGGGTTTGGTGGTAACCAAAAGTACACCGTTGGCGGCTCGGGCACCATATATAGCTGCTGAACCATCTTTTAATACGGTTATACTCTCAATATCCTGCGGGTTAAGGGTTGAAAGAATGCCTGTACCACGTGGTACCCCGTCAACTACGATAAGAGGATTATTAGGATTAGGCAAATTAGGGTTAGAGCTGGGAAATGTACTCGCACCGCGAATGACAATGTTGAGATCTTCTGACCCGGGTATGCCGTTACGCTGATTGACAACGAGGCCGGGTAGTCTACCTGCCAGACCGGTTGTAACATTCACAGCCTGGTTTTTAGTTAGATCTTCTCCTTTCACTCTTGATATTGAACCCGTCAGGGTTTCTTTTTTTTGCGTACCATAACCCACCACAATAACTTCATCAAGTTCCGTTTGAGCAGGTGCAAGTTTTACATTAACAACCGCGCCGTTGCTTGCCGGGAAATTTTGCGACTGATAACCTACAGCCTTAAAAGTTAGTGTTGCATTATTAGATACTGTTATAGAATATTTGCCATTGCCGTCTGTTACTACCCCGTTACTGGTTCCTGTTGCTGTTACACTAACGCCCGGCATTGGCTGATTGGTTTCATCGGTAACTGTACCGGTTATGGTTAGATTTTGCTGTTGCAGCAAGGTAGTGGTATTGAAGTTTTCTACTCTGGGCATACTTGCATATGCGTTTGAAATATTGACTAAAGCAACAGCTGCAATCGTTTTCGCAACTACCGATTTTTTGGACAATACCGTCCATGCTCGAAGCATAACCTTCGATTTTGATGTCATAATTTTAAGATTTTAGTTTATTAGTTGGTTAATAAAAAGTTGTGACAGAACGTCTCCATTTATAGTTTTCGTTTTTCCATAGGCACAAAAAATAATTAATAATACGGTTTACAAAAAGGTAACAGCGTACCTCCACTTTAAAATTGGTGCTCAAATTAACCTGTAAAAAACCGGATAGCGTTGCATGTAATTACCCTACTATTAAGCAATATTATCATTGTAAGAAAGTTGATTTCTAAAATTGGTATGTTTACCTCACTCAATTATGGAAGCAGAATTACTTAAAGTATCTACACAATCGGCGTTTTCATTTAGTATAAGGCTGGATCGTGTACCCAATGTAAACAGCAGGTGGCATTTTCATCCGGAAGTTGAGCTGATCTATCTTCATCGCGGTTCCGGAATGCAGTTTATAGGAGATAGCATAAAAAGGTTTCACGAAGGGGATATAATCTTAATAGGATCTAACCTTCCGCATTATTTTAAGTTTGATAAGGAAAAGAATTTGAACGTAAATAATGAAAACCCTTATTCAACTGTAATACATTTTTACGAAGATTTTTGGAGTAAAACTTTCCTTGAACTGCCTGAAAACGCAATTATAAAACGCGCACTGGAAAAGGCTAAAAGAGGTATTTTGATCTCGGCCAAAAAGGAACCGCTTATCTCTAATTTGATTAAACAACTGTCAGTATCCGAAGGTCACTCGCGCATTGTTTTGCTCATGGAGACGCTGGCGTTAATAGGTTCAAGTAATAGCGGAAAACTGTTGTCGTCAATTGGGTTTAAGTATAATTTTGAAGAGTCGGACAAGTATCGCATAAATCTTATCTACGAGTACTCTTTTGCCAATTTTAAAGATAAGATCTCGCTTGAAAAAATTGCGCAGATAGCTAACCTTGCACCAAATTCTTTCTGTCGGTACTTTAAAGCTAAAACCCGAAAAACTTATTTTCAATTTGTTAACGAAATACGCGTAAGCCACGCATGTAAATTACTTATTGAGGATGAGATTAGCATAAAGCAAATATGCTATGAGAGTGGTTTTAATAATTTCTCCTCATTTCATGCAGTTTTTAAGCAAATTACCGGGAAAACACCGCTTACATACAAGCAGCATATTATTCCTAGTTCAGTGTTTGAAAATTAAAGTAATTATGCACGTGGGAATGTTAATATTTCTTAATGATAGGGTAATTTGCTATAATTGTTAACAGATTATATGCACTTAATTTGAAAGCCAATCAGTTATTGCCAATATTAAATTATACCCAAAAAATCATTAATTTTTAACAATTATATCCGGGGTTAGCATACGGTCATTGGTTGTTGTATTAAGCTAATGCTAACTGGGAAAAAGTTTTAATCAGTAAATGTTGCCCTAAATGAAATAGATATTGAAATAAAGTTCATTGCGGAGAAACCGATATACATTGGCGTTTAAGAATAATTGAATTTAAAATTGAACAAGGGGTTATTTACGTTATGAGTTAAGCCGTAAAGTAAATAACACACTACATATTATATGACAAGTATCGCAGATCAGTCACAACCACATTTGCCAAATATAATTTTTGGTACCAGCAGCCTAGGAAATTTATTTGTAGCTCTTAGTGATGAAGTGAAACGCGACATTGTTTCTGAGTGCGTTAAGCACTCTCCGGGTAAAGTAGTATTTGATTCAGCCGGTAAATATGGTGCCGGTTTAGCGCTTGAGTCATTAGGTAAATCATTAAGCGATTTAAACGTTGATCCGGAAAAGGTAGTTATCAGCAATAAACTGGGCTGGTTCAGAACCGAGTTAAAAACGCCCGAGCCGACTTTTGAAGAAGGAGTATGGGTAGGTCTTAAAAATGACGCTGTTCAAATGATCAGTTACGACGGCATGATGAAGTGCTTTGAGCAAGGTAACGAGTTATTGAACGGCTGGGTGTCTGAAATGGTTTCTGTACATGATCCCGACGAATACCTGGCAGCCGCCACTTCGCCGGAAGATGAAGCAAAAAGATATAGTGATATATTGGAAGCCTACAAAGCACTGGCCGATTTAAAAGCGAGTGGCAGAGCTAAATCTGTTGGTATAGGAGCGAAGGATTGGCGAACAATTGTGAGGATAGCAAAAGATGTAGAGCTTGATTGGATAATGGTAGCTAACAGCATGACGATTAAGAGTCACCCTGCGGAGCTGCTTGAGTTTATGGCGGATATGAATAATAAAGGCATTCCTATCATCAATTCTGCTGTTTTCCATTCCGGCTTTCTAATTGGTGGTACCCATTATGATTATAAACCGGTAGATGATGATTACGCCGGTTCTGCTGAGCTTAACAAATGGCGCGATGAGTTTTTTTCTATCTGCCGTCATTTTAACATAACTCCCGCAGAAGCTTGCGTTGCATACGCTCTGAACGTTCCGGGTGTTAAAAGCATTGCCTTAAGTACAACTAACCCAAAAAGGGTTAAAAGTAATATAGATATGGCTCATACTCAAATTCCAAGAGATTTTTGGGTGCAGCTTGTTGAAAAAGGTTTATTGGATAACGCTTTAGGGTTAATTTAAGTTATATGTTAAAAATTGACTCGCATCAACACTTCTGGAAATATGACCCCGTACGGGATGCATGGATAAATGATGACATGGCGGTAATTCAACGGGACTTTTTCCCTGAAGATTTGGAGCCGGTACTTAAGGATAACGGTATTGATGGTTGTATCATAGTTCAATCTGATCAATCCGAAGAGGAAAATGATTTTCAGCTACAAAATGCTAAAAACCACGAATTTATAAAAGGAGTGGTTGGTTGGGTGGATCTGATTTCTGCCGATGTGGAGAGCCGTCTCGAATACTACAGTCAGTTTGAAAAATTGAAAGGATTCAGGCATGTGTTGCAAGGCGAGGCTCAACGCGACTTTATGCTAAGCCCAGACTTTTTAAAGGGAATATCGCTACTTAATAAGTACAACTTTACTTATGATGTCTTGATATTTCCAGATCAATTGAAGTTTGCTGCGGAAATGGTTGCAAAATTCCCGGAGCAAAAATTTGTTTTGGATCATATAGCCAAGCCATTTATAAAAGACAAAATTTTAATCGACTGGGATTCGGATATTAAAGCACTTGGCAAGTTCGACAATGTGTTCTGTAAAATGTCGGGCATGGTTACAGAGGCTAACTGGAATAAATGGGTACCCGCTGATTTTGATCCTTATATAGATATTGTAGTAAATGCCTTCGGGACAGGCAGATTAATGTTTGGATCTGATTGGCCGGTTTGTAAGGTTGCTGCCACTTATGAAGAGGTGTTGGCAATAGTTAAAAATTATTTCTCCGGTTACAGCGAGAGCGAACAAGCAGGCATTTTTGGAGAGAATGCAATTAAGTTTTATAGTTTATCAAAATAGAAAATGAATACATTGGTTTGTGTCCATCCGGGGGAATTTGAATATAAGCAAGCCGAGCGGCCGGTATTAACCGCCGGAAATGCCATTATTAAAATAAAAAGAATAGGCATTTGCGGAACGGACTTGCACGCATTTAGGGGTACACAGCCATTTTTTAGCTATCCGCGCATATTAGGGCACGAACTTTCGGGCGATTTGGTAGAAGCTGATGGCGCACCTGGCTTTACCATAGGAGAGCGTGTTACTTTTATGCCTTACATTAATTGCGAAAAATGTATTGCATGCAGAACGGGTAAGCCAAATTGCTGCGTGAATATAAAGGTATGCGGCGTACATGCTGATGGAGGTATGGCTGAGTACTATTCTATCCCTTCGCGTTTATTAGTGCATGGCGAAGGGTTAAGTTATGATGAGCTGGCATTAATAGAACCTTTGGCCATTGGTGCCCATGGCGTAAGGCGGGCGGCTATTACACCCGGCGAATTTGTGTTGGTTATTGGTGCCGGCCCTATTGGTTTAGGCACCATGGAGTTTGCCCGCATAGCAGGCGCCCAGGTTATAGCAATGGATATAAATGATACCAAACTTGCATTTTGTAAAGAAAAGCTAGGTATACCATATACAGTTAATGCACTTGAGGACGCAAAAGAACAGATAAGTAAAATAACCGGCGGCGACATGGCTACTGTAGTAATTGATGCCACTGGCAGTCAAAAAGCCATCAACTCTGCTATAAATTATATGGCACATACGGCCAGGTTGGTGCTGATAGGATTACAGAAAGAGGAAATCTCATTTAGCCATCCTGAATTTCATAAGCGCGAGGCGACATTAATGAGTAGCAGAAACGCTACCAGAGAAGATTTTGAGCACGTTGTCAATTCCATAAAAAAAGGCGATGTCAATCCTTTAGCTTATATAACACATCGCACCGGTTTTGATAGCCTAAGCGTTGATTTTCAGAGCTGGCTTGATCCTGCTTCAAACGTAATAAAAGCGGTAGTAACATTATAAACATAACCAAAATGCGGGAAGAGAATATTAACGTTATGTCTATTAAACTTTCGAATGAAACTATTGGGAAGATCAATGCTCCCGGCCTTAGTAAACCTACTGTAGATTATTTAAAGCTTCCGGTTAAAGTATTACAGTTTGGCACCGGCGTATTGTTGCGTGGGCTTACAGATCATGTTATAGATAAAGCCAACAGAAATGGCGTTTTTAACGGCAGGATAACTGTTGTAAAATCAACAAGTACGGGCAGCACTGATGCTTTTGCAGATCAGGATAATCTGTACACCCTACAGATGAAGGGCATTGAGAACAAACAGCTTACAGAGGAAACCGTTATTAATACCGCTATCAGCAAGGTACTCTCTGCCGTTGACGAATGGGATTTGATTTTAAAAGAAGCCGAAAATCCTGAGGTAAAAATTGTCATTTCAAATACCACGGAGGTAGGCCTTCAGTTAAAAAAAGAAAGCATAGATCAGCAACCGCCGGCATCATTTCCTGCCAAATTATTAGCGGTATTGCATCATCGGTATAAAACCTTTAATGGCAGCAACGAAAGCGGTTTGGTAATTATACCTACTGAGCTTTTACCCAATAATGCTACTATCCTCAAATCTATAATTACCCAGCTTATAGCGTTTAATAAATTAAACAGTGATTTTGAAAAATGGGTAAATGAAAGTAACTATTTCTGCAACTCATTAGTAGATAGAATAGTTACCGGCAAGCCATCAGCTGAAGAACAGCAGCTTTTTGAGAAAAATAGCGGTTATCATGATGACCTGTTGATTGTGTCTGAGCCTTATTTACTTTGGGCTATTGAAGGTGATGAGCATGTAAAATCAATATTGAGTTTTGAACAGACAGATCCGGGTGTGATCGTTATTCCGGATATTGAAGTTCATCGCGAATTAAAACTGAGACTGCTGAATGGCACCCATACGCTCAGTTGCGCTTTGGCGCTCAATAGGGGCTTTGACTTGGTAAACAGCGCTACTAACGATGCCGGGTTTTCCGAGTTCCTTCAGGACCTGATGGCGGAGATACGTTTAGTCATAGCTTTAAAGGTAGATAGCCAATTGGCAGAACAATTTTCTGAGCGTGTTTTAGACAGGTTTAGCAATCCATTTATACAGCACCAATGGGTAGCTATTGCGCAGCAATATACAACCAAAATTATAACAAGGGTGCTTCCGTTGCTTAATGAGCATTACAGGTTGTATACACATGTGCCCCAAAACATAGCTAATGGTTTTGCGGCTTATGTAATGCTTGTAAGCAAGGTTGTTAAAGATAACGGGGAATTTTACCTTGTTTACAAGAATGAGCGGCATGTTTTAAAAGATGATAAAATAGGCGCGTTTGTAGAAAAATGGGCAGAATCCCCAGCTGCTGATATAGCTTGTGCAATTCTTGGCAGCAGCGAGGTTTGGGGCGAGGACTTGTCGCAGTTGCCGGGCTTTGCCAGCGCTGTCCAAAATTATTTAAATAATATGCTTGATAATATCTCATAGGCTATAACCAATTACATGAAAGTGCTTTTCAGAATACTTTTTATTGTTATTGCTTGTAATGTATTTGCATTTAGTGAAAATACTTATGCAGATATAAAACTGCCAAAGCTGATCAGCGACGGCATGATATTGCAGCGGGATAAGCCGCTGAAAATATGGGGTTGGGCAAATCCGGGTGAAAAGGTTACTGTTAATTTTATCAAAAAAAAGTACAACTCAGTCACGGGTTCTGATGGAAAATGGCAAGTTATACTAAAGCCAATACCTGCCGGCGGCCCCTATAACATGACCATCTCCGGTATCAATAAGTTAGAAATAGCTGATATTTTGCTGGGAGATGTTTGGCTTTGTTCGGGCCAATCAAATATGGAAATGGGGATGGGCGATGTTAGCGAGAAGTACGAGAAGGAAATATCGCAAAACCAAAACACGCAGATCAGGCAGTTTCTGATTCCTAAAAGCCTAAACGATGCAATTAAAATTCATGATGATCTGAACAACGGTAAGTGGACAACCGCTACAGGCGCTAACGTTAACCGTTTTAGCGCTGCGGCTTATTTTTTTGCTTTATCTATTCATCAGAAGGAACATGTTGCCATTGGTATTATAAATTCGAGTTGGGGAGGGACACCTATCGAATCATGGATAAGTGCCGGTGGGTATAAGACTTTTCCGGAGATTGCTAAACAAGTTGAGCGCTTAAGCGATACCGCCTACATTAACCGGATGACCAGGAATAATGCAGAGAACAGTCGTCTACAGGGGCCGAGAACTGACAGGAAATTCGACGATGGTTTAACTGACGCTCCAAAGTGGTATGAGTCTGCTTATGTTCCCCTGGGTTGGAAAGACATTATGGTGCCGGGCTTTTGGGCCGGACAGGGTTTAAACAATTTTAGCGGCGTTGTCTGGTATCGCAAAGAGATCAACGTTTCTGCTTCAGCAGCAAATCAGGCAGCTAAACTTTATTTTGGCCGCATTAACGATAATGATGAGGTATATATAAACGGACAGCTAGCTGGCCGCACCGGCGGGCAATATGCCAATCGCATGTATCCCTTAAAGGCAGGCATTTTGGTTCCGGGGGAAAATATAATTGTTGCACGTTTAAGCAACAACTCTTCCCCACAAGGCGGCTTTGTTCCTGATAAACCTTATTATATAACCGCGGGGGCTGACACTATTCAGTTGAGCGGTAAGTGGCAGTATAGGGTAGGGCAGGCTTTTCCGCCGCAAAAACCGGGGCTGGAAGGCTACTCTGCTGCTAACCAGCCTACAGTGTTATACAACACCATGGTTGCGCCTATAGCTAATTATGCTATTAAAGGTGCATTATGGTATCAGGGAGAATCCAACGTTACCAGAGCTAAAGAATACGAACGTTTGTTGCCCGAGTTAATTTCAAATTGGCGCAGTACATGGCAAGACGCTAAATTGCCTTTTATTATAGCTCAGCTTCCTAATTATCAAGAGGTAAGTTACCTGCCGGGTGAGAGCGGGTGGGCGGAATTAAGAGAAGCACAGAGAAAAACATTATCCATCCCTAATACAGGTTTAACCGTTTTAATCGATTTGGGCGAGTGGGGTGATATTCATCCAAGAAACAAAAAAGACGTTGGGGAACGCCTTGCACTTACAGCTGAGCGGCTGGCTTACGGTAATACCAAACTGGTTACTTCGGGCCCAACTTTACAAAACGCAACAAAAGACGGAAATAAGGTTGTGTTATCTTTTAGTGATACTGGCAGCGGCCTTATTGCTAAAGGCGATGGAAAACTAAGGCATTTTGCTGTAGCAGGTGCGGACAGAAAGTTTGTGTGGGCAGCAGCACAGATAAGCGGCAACCAGGTAATAATTACAAGTGATGACGTTGCCAACCTATTATATATACGGTACGGATGGGCGAATAATCCTGACAGGGCAAACTTATACAATAACGAGGGGCTACCTGCTTCACCATTTGAAGCAGAGGTAAAATAGCAATAGAATAGAAATATACTAAAAATGAAAATTAGTAAGTCGGCAGTTTTGACCTTGTGTATAGTAGCTATTAGCAGCTCGATTGCGTTAGCACAAAAAGTTTCGTTGCTATCACCCAATAAAAAAATAAATGTTGGTTTATTCAACCAGCAAAACGGCAATACCGGCGAGTGGTATCTTAAAGTATCGTACACAGAAGGCGGCAAACTAACCGAAGCTATCTCCCGCATTGACCTTGGATTAGTAAGAGCAGACCAGGAATTTGCAAAAGAACTAGCATTTGTAAAAGCAGGAAAACAAAGAGCGGTAACTGAACGGTATAACGCAGTGCATGGCAAGCGTTCGACCAGAACCAACAACGCAAACGAAGTAGCCGTTTCGTTTCAAAATCCTGATAAAGCAAAACTGAACATTATCATTAGGGCATATAATGATGGGATGGCATTCAGATATGAGTTTCCGGATAAACGCGAGGCTATTGTTGTAAAAGATGAACTTACGGCCTACAGTATTCCTAAAGAAACCAGCAGATGGATGGAAAAATGGAATGCCGCAAATGAGGGGTTTTATACCGCTATGAGCGATGATAAAGTTATGCAGCAGGAGTGGTGCTATCCGGCGTTGTTCAATACCAAAGACAAAGCTTGCTGGTTTTTACTGCACGAAGCCGACCTGGACCGAAACTATTGCGGAACAAAACTGAGCAACGCAGCAGATGCAACTAAATATAAACTCACCTTTCCTAACCCTAAGGATGCGCGTGGCACCGGGGTATCGGAGCCAACGATAAACTTTCCGTTTAAATCACCATGGCGCGTAGTTATTATGGGCAGTTTGCAGGATGTAGTGGCCTCAACGCTGGTTGATGATATATCTACCCCTTCGTTACTAAAAAATACCGATTGGATAAAACCGGGACTTGTTTCTTGGAATTACTGGTCAAGCAATCATGGCACAAAAGATTATAAAATAGTTACTGGTTTTGCTGATCTGGCGGCCGATATGGGCTGGCCTTATACCCTGTTAGATTGGGAGTGGGATAGCATGGGCAACGGCGGTAAATTAGAAGACGCTTTAACGTATATAAAAGCCAAAGGTGTAAAACCCTTAATGTGGTATAACTCCGGAGGCAATCACACAACGGTGTCATCAACACCCAAAGATCGTATGCTTACGCATGAAAGCCGGGTAGCTGAGTTTACTAAGCTCAAAGAATTAGGTGTTGTGGGTGTTAAGATAGATTTTTTTGAAAGCGAAAAGCAGAATATGATCCAATATTACCTGGACATATTAGACGATGCGGCTCAGTTTCAAATCATGGTTTACTTTCATGGGTGTTTGGTTCCGCGTGGGTGGTCCAGAACTTATCCGCATTTAATGACTTACGAGGCGGTCCGTGGAGCCGAATGGTACAATAACGTGCCTGATTTTACTATGTCTGCACCCGAGCATAATACCATATTACCGTTTACCCGGAACGTGGTAGGCGCAATGGATTATACACCTGTTACTTTTACTAACTCACAATATCCACACGTAACATCTTACGGGCATGAACTAGCATTAAGCGTATTATTTGAATCTGGTTTACAACACTTAGCCGACAGACCTGAGGGATATTATGAACTACCTGATGCGCCAAAAGCGTTTTTACGCACTTTGCCCAACGCATGGGATGATACTAAACTATTGGACGGTTATCCGGGTAAAGATATAACGCTGGCCCGCCGAAAAGGTAGCGATTGGTATGTAGCGGGTATTAATGGCGAACTGCGAGAGAAAAGAAAGAATATTAAGCTTGATTTTTTAGCGGATAACGTAAAATATAAACTTACCCTTATTGCTGATGGTGCGCACGATAAGGTGTTTGCTACACAATATATGGTAGTAGATAAATCAAGTTCAGTAGACGTTAAAATGTTACGCCGCGGTGGTTTTGCCGCAAGCATAACACCTGTACAATAGTTAATTATAGAACAACATAAATGAAGATGATTAGGAAAGTTTTGGTTTTTATAGTAGCGGCATTGCCTATAGTTGCCATGGGACAAGGCTACAAGAAGCACACGCTGAGCAAGGAAAAATTATCCATTCAGTTATCAGAAGGGGTGTTAAATATTACGCCGCTTACAGATAAGTCTATCCGGGTGCAATGGCAAAAAGATCTGCCGGTTGAAAAGCAGGATTTTGTTTTGATCAACAAGCAAAGCGTGCCTGCCTTTAAAGTAACGGAAACGCCGGGCCAACTAAAGTTAAGTACAAAAGCGGTAACGTTATTGTTCGACAAAAAAACCAACGCACTTACCTACGCCAATAGTGCAGGTAAGGTGTTTTTGAGCGAAAAGGCAAACAGTCGTAAGTTAACATCAGGCACAATAATGGGCGAAGCTTGTTATTCTGCTGAGCAGGCTTTTAATTCACCATCTGATGAATATGTATTCGGGTTGGGCCAGTTTCAGGATGGATATTACAATCTGAGGAACGTTTCGCGCAAGCTGATCCAGGTTAACACCCAGATAGCCATACCGTTTATATATTCAAGTAAAGGCTACGGCATTTTATGGAACCAATATGGATTAACACAATTTAACCCTGCCGATAATTTTATTGACCTTGCAAAAAAGGATACCAACGCCGTTCAGGTACGGTATGAAGAGGTTACTACCACTGCCGGCACGCAACGTGTATCGCAACAGCAGTCGCTGCATGCGGGTAAATTTCGGGTAGAAAAAGATGGTGATTACACTTTTATGCTTGATCTTGGGGACATGGAAAGCCGTCATTTGCTTCTCATAGATGGTATAGCTCGCATCGACCAGGCAAACCAGTGGTTGCCACCTGCTGTGAGTAAGATCATTAGTCTTAAAGCAGGCGAGCATACTGTACAGGTAGTTTGCAAAGCTGCCAACAAACCAAAACTATCTTGGAAGCCTGTAGCAGATGAAAGCGTATTCCGTTCACCTAATGCCAAATCTTTAGATTATGTGGTATTTTACGGTGGTGCTGACGAGGTTATAACTAATTACCGCAATTTATCCGGCAATGTGCCTATGCTGCCTCTGTGGGCCTACGGCTTTTGGCAATGCCGCGAACGCTATACATCAGGCAAGCACCTGGTTGAAACTATTAAAGAATTCAGGAAAAGGAACCTGCCGGTTGACGTTATTGTGCAAGATTGGCAGTACTGGGGTAAATATGGTTGGGGTGTACCTAAATTTGATGAAACCAATTACCCAAATCCGGAAGGATTTATCAAAGAATTGCACGATCTGAATTCGCATTTCTCTGTATCGGTATGGGAAAATCTTGATAAAAAATCAGAAATAGCGAAACCTTACCTGGAAAAAAACTTATATCTGGCTAACAGCCCTTGGATAGATATTTATAACCCGGAAACACAAAAAACGCATTGGGCTGCCTTAAATACAAATCTGTTTGCAAAAGGTGTTGATTCATGGTGGATGGATGCTACCGAACCCGAGAACGACGCTTTAGTTGGAAAGCAAACCTATTTTGGTTTGGGCGATTTTTATCGTCTTACGTATCCTTTGTTTGTGAGTAAAGCTGTATATGAAGGGCAGCGCGCAGCAGATCCAAGTAAAAGGGTAACCATATTAACACGTTCAGCATTTCCGGGTCAGCAGCGTTTTGGTACCATAAACTGGTCTGGCGATATTGGCTGGAACTGGGATACTTTTAAACGCCAGATAGTGGCTGGTTTGAATTATAACCTCACCGGCATGCCTTATTGGACAACCGACATCGGCGGTTTCTTCCGTCCGGGCAGGGGCCAGTATACTGATGAGAAATATCATGAGATACTTACCCGCTGGTTCCAGTTTGGTACGTTCAACGCTATATTCCGTATGCACGGTTATCAAACAGAAACTGAGCCCTGGAAATACGGAGAAAAAGTGGAAGGTAACATGCGTAACATGATGAATTTAAGATATCGCCTGATGCCTTATATTTACTCAGAGGGTTGGCAAGTATCTAAAAATAACTCCACCATGATGCGCCCACTTGTAATGGATTTCCCGGCTGACGCTAACGCAATAAAACAGGGTTACCAGTATATGTTCGGTAAGTCGTTTCTGGTAGCTCCGGTTACAGAAGCAGGCATAACCGAATGGGGCGTTTATTTACCAAAGGCTGCAGTATGGTATGATTACTGGACAGGTAAACGCTACACCGGCGGCCAAAGCATAAAAGCCGCTGCTCCGTTAGATAAAATTCCTGTATTTGTGAAAGCCGGAGCCATAATTCCAATGGCTAAACAAATGCAATATACTGGCGAGAAATCGCTTGATGTATTGGAGGTGAGAATTTACAAAGGTGCCGATGGTGCATTTAGTTTATACGAAGATGAGGGCGACGGATACAATTATGAAAAAGGCGCTTACACAACAATACCATTTAAATGGAACCAAAAGAGCCAAACACTAACAGTTGGCGCACGTAAAGGTTCTTATACTAATTACCTAAAAAGCCGTACATTTAACGTAGTAGTAGTAAATGATAACACTGCTGGCGGCATAAACGAGGGCAAGACATCAAAAACCGTTACTTACACTGGCAAACCAATTTCTATAAAACTTTAACTTATCTATATATGTTCCTTTCCGGATCTTCTTTTCGACGCATTTTATTATCGGGCGTTTTTGTTTTTGCAATATGCAATTTGGGTATTGCCCAAACGGCTCTAAAATCAGGTGTAGATTACCCTGCCGAAATTGAAAATCCGGAAATTACCGGCATCAATAAGGAGGCGTACCATGCTACCTTAATGCCATATGCTAATTTGCAGGAGGCCCTTGCAGGCAAAAGGCACGCGTCAACTTTTGCACGCAGCCTTAATGGTAAATGGAAATTCAACTGGGTAGCAAGCCCGGAAAAACGTCCCGTTGATTTTTATAAAACAGATTTTGATGTATCTAAATGGGCCGATATAGCCGTGCCTTCAAACTGGGAGGTTCAGGGATATGGTACGCCATTTTACCGCAACCTAGGTTATACGATAAAAAAAGACTTTCCGCGAATAATGAGCGAACCGGATAAGAGATACACCGCTTTTAATGAGCGTAATCCGGTGGGCAGCTACAAGCGAAATTTCGATCTTCCTGCTGAATGGGCGGGCAGAAGGGTATTTGTAACCTTTGACGGTGTGGATGCCGGTTTCTTCCTTTGGGTTAACGGGCAAAAAGTTGGTTTTAGTGTAAATAGCCGCAACGCGGCGGAGTTTGACCTTACCAAGTATTTAAAACCCGGCAGTAATACTATTGCAGCCGAAGTTTATCAATATACATCAGGCACATGGCTGGAAGATCAGGACATGTGGCGTTTGCACGGCATCTTCCGTAATGTAACTTTATGGAGCGCGCCGCAAACGCATATCCGCGATTTTTTTGTGAAGCCTGAGCTTGACGATAGTTACCGGGATGCAACTGTTAATGTATCAGCAAAAATAAAAAACTACGGAGACAACACCGCTAAAGCCCAAAACCTGACAGCTACGCTTTATGACAATACAGGAAAGGAGATTGCAAAAGGCAATGTAAGCGGCACCGCATTGAACGCAAAACAGGAGCAGGAAGTAAAAATTACTTTCCCGGTTAGCAATCCTGCTAAATGGACTGCGGAAACACCAACTCTATATACGGTAGTTTTAACCAGCGGCGAAGGGGAGATCATTTCTCAAAAAATTGGCTTCCGCAAAATAGAAATTAAGGGCAGGATATTTATGGTGAATGGCGTGCCTATTAAGCTTAAAGGTGTTAACCGCCATGAGCATTGGTCGGACGTTGGGCATGCAATAACCGAGGAACAAATGATACGTGACCTTGAGGTAATAAAGCAAGGAAACTGTAACCACATACGTACGTCGCACTATTCAAATGATCCTCGCTGGTATGAACTTTGCGATGAGTGGGGAATATGGCTTGTAGCAGAAGCTAACATGGAGTACCACGGTTACGATCGTAGGTTTGACGAAGAGCCAACCATGAAAGCGGCGATAGTGGACAGGAATGTTGCCAATGTTGAAAATTTCAAGAACCACCCGTCTGTTATTATATGGTCTTTGGGAAATGAAGGCGGGGTAGGCGGAACTAACGTTGGTGCTGCGTTAGCAGCTATTAAAGCAATTGACCCTGCAAGACCTACACACTATGAGCGTTATGGCATTGGCAAAAATAACCCTGCCGACCTTGATGGAAGAATGTATGGTACTGCCGAAGAGTATATCAGAGTTGCAAAGAATCCTGAGTTGACCAAGCCATTTTACATCTGCGAGTTTATACATGCCATGTTTAATTCAATGGGTTCATTGGATGAGTATTCAGCAGCATTTGATAACACGCCGGAAATTTTAGGGGGTGCCATTTGGGAGTTCCAGGATCAGGCGTTATGGAACAGGCGCGACCCTAAACATCCCATATTAGCTTATGGTGGTGGTTTTGGCGAATTTCCGAATGATCACTATTTCATTCACAAAGGAGTGGTGGCATGGGACAGAAAAACGGTGAAGCCGCACTATCCTGAAATGAAAAAAGCATTTCAATGGATAAGTACTGATCTTACTGACGCTGTTTCAGGTGCTATCCGCATCCGTAACAAATACCAGTTTATTGCCTTAGAGGGTTTTAGCGGTGCTTGGAGTTTAACTGAGAATGGAGTTGAGATAAGCAAGGGAACGTTCATAGTACCACGTGTAGCGGCCCGTAGAGAAGGACGCGCTTTCATTCCTTATAAAATAGAACACCCTAAACCGGGCGCGGAGTATTACCTGCGCGTATCGTACATGCAAGACAACAAAACCCTGTGGGCTGATAAAGGCTATGAAGTTGCGTGGGATCAGTTTAAACTTCCGGTTAATACCCTGCCAGTTGTTGAGGTTAAATCAACCAAGCCTGTTGCTTTAAGCCAAACACCGCAGCTAATTAAGGTTACCGGCCAGGGCTTCTCCGTAAGTTTTGACAAAAAGACCGGCCTAATGAGCCAATTACTTAAAGGTGGTGCTAACCTGTTAACAGCCGCTGGCGGCCCTAAAGTGCATCTTTGGCGGGCGGCCCATCGTAATGATGACATGTGGGCCAATTCTGCGTGGGAAAAGTATGGCGTAAATAATCTGCAGTTTTCATTAGTGGATATAAAGGCACAGTCTGTTGATATGTTCACTGTTAAGGTAACCGCTACCGTTAAGGGGCAAGGGAAGGAAGGATTTGGCGTTTATCATACATCTACTTACCTTATAAAAGGCGATGGCTCTGTTAATGTAGACAACGACATGGAATTTGAGGGATTGCCAATAAGTTTGGGACGTATTGGTGTGCGCATGCTGTTAAATAAAGATCTTTCGCATATGAAGTATTTTGGCAGAGGGCCGTTAGAGAATTATAATGACCGCAAAAGTTCGGCCGACGTTGGTCTTTATGACCTTGACGTCAACGACCAATATGAATATGAAAAGCCAATGGATAGGGGCAATCATGAGGAAGTGCGTTGGATTGATTTTAACAACAACAAAACGCCGGGCTTAACTATTAAATCTGATGCCAACCTGATGCAGTTTTCTGCCTTGCCGCATACCGACGAGCAGATGTTTCCGGTTGAGTATAAGATAGACTTGCCGCCTAGTACGGCAACAGTGCTGTGCTTATCAACAAAAACACTGGGAGTAGGGTCGGCAAGTTGCGGTCCCCGACCTCTAGAAAAATTTCAGGTTTGGGCAAACAACACTAAATTTAGTTATACCCTACAATTAGGTTCTAAATAAATAATACAGTAAACAATGTAACAATGTTGCTAAGGCGGATGGGACGCCTTAGCATTATACATTAAACTTTGTTTACATTTAATAAACCAAATAAACCAATTATATGAAACCGTTTTTATTGAGCAAATTATACTGCTCTCGCAGTGTAAAGGTTGCATTATCAGCCGTAGCCTGCGCAGCCTTCGTGGCCGCGGTAGTGCCTGCTGATAAACATCCGAAGCAAAAAGCAAACGCAATTGTGCCACCACCGCATACCGAGTGGAAAGATTACGGCGGTGGGCCGGATCACTCTAAGTTTTTAAACTTTACACAGATCAACAAAAATAACGTTACTGATCTTAAGCCTGCGTTTATATACTCAACCGCTAGCGAAAGGGGAGCCTCATACAAGTTTAATCCGATTATTGTTGATGGGATAATGTATGTACTGGCAAAAAACAGCTCGTTGGTTGCTGTAGATGTTGCCACCGGTAAAGAACTTTGGATACACGCTAATTTAAGGGGGATTGTTCAACGCGGCATTAACTTTTGGCAAAGTAAAGACAAAAAGCAAAAGCGTTTTCTTATTTCAATGGGAAACTATCTGCAGGCTATTGATGCCAATACAGGCAAATCTATTTTATCGTTCGGTAAAAATGGTTCCGTAGACCTTAAAGAAGGGATAGGCAGGGCACCCGAATTATTACGACGCATGGCATCAACCTCTGCCGGCCATATTTACGATAACCTTCTTCTGCTGGGTTCTGCTCCCGGTGAGGACCCGTTTGCAGGCCCCGGCGATGTACGGGCATACGATGTAATAACCGGTAAAATGCAATGGGTGTTTCATACCATTCCGCATCCCGGAGAATATGGCTACGAAAGCTGGCCGAAAGATGCCTGGAAATATTCGGGAGCTGCTAATACCTGGGGCGAAGTCTCTGTTGATGAAAAACGAGGCATAGCCTATTTCCCGTTAGGATCGCCAACTTATGATTATGATGGGGCAGACCGCGCTGGTAATAACGTATTTGGCAATTGCATTTTGGCACTTGATGCACGTACAGGGAAACGTTTATGGCATTTCCAAACCGTACACCATGATATATGGGACTATGATCTGACCGCTGCGCCGCAACTTATCACCATAAACCATAACGGGAAGAAGGTAGATGCGGTAGCCGTTGCATCAAAAAATGGTTTTATGTATGTCTTTGATCGTGTTACAGGCAAACCAATATGGCCCATTCAAGAAATGCCTTTCCCTAAAAGCGAAATGCCCGATGAATGGACCTCGCCAACACAGCCTATACCAACTGTAGTGCCGCCATTTAACAGGCACAATGTTGACGAGAAGGATATCAATCCGTATTTGCCTGAGGCAACCAGGCAGCAGTATATTGAAAGGATTAAAGCAGCAAAAACAGGTTTGTATCAGCCACTGTCTGATAAGTACGAAGTTTTTGCCTTGCCGGGTTCAGTGGGTGGCGCTAATCAGGGCAACACAGCTGCAAACCCAGATAAAGGTTTGGTTTATGTAATGTATCAGGAGATGTCGTGCTTCTACCAGTTAGTTAAGCGTTCCGACAGACCTGCACGAGGAGGTAACGCTGCAGGCGCGGCTGCACTACGTGGACAAACTGCTTATGTGCAATATTGCCAGGCATGTCATGGTGCCGACCGCAATGGTGTTGAAGGTGCCGGGGTTTCTTTAGCTGACATTGGCAATCGGGTAACTCCAGATCTGTTTAAAACATATATTAATAATGGTAAAGGCCGCATGCCTGCGCAGCCGCATATTGACGACGCTACACTTACATCAATATATGCTTTTCTTAATCCCGGTGGTCGTGGTGGCCGCCCTGGTGCTGCCCCTGCTTCTAACGCCATGCCCGACGGGCCGGTGGTAGCTTCTGGTGGCGCACCTGTAGCCAATCCGAGCAGCGCAAGCGAATTTGGTGGTGGCATGACAGATTATCCGGCAGACTATAAAGGCCCGAAATCTATTTACATTGAAAAAAGCAACTGGGGTACGGCAATCTCTGATATTTTGGCACCTCCATTTGCTGGTATTGCAGCGTATGACCTTAATAAAGGCACCATAAAATGGAAGATTCCATTAGGCGAGTATGCAAAATCAGATATTAAAGGCTTGGGCACACCCAATGGTACTCAAAATAAGGGTATGGTGGTAACGGCTTCAGGCTTAATATTCGCTACCTGTGCCGATGGCGTAGTGCGGGCAATTGATGCGGATAATGGCAAGGTATTATGGCAATATAATCTGGGTCGCGCTAATCCTTCGGGCATACCAGCTATGTTCCAGGTTAAAGGCAAACAGTATTTGGTGGTATGCTCAACCGGTGCCCTTTTAGACAGAACCAAAAAAGAAGAAGATGTACCAAAAGGGTACATAACTTTTGCTTTACCTAATTTGAAATAGCCCAATTGTCAACTTATAAAAGAACTACACTATGATAGTTAACAAATTTTTGAAAACACTTACGGCCGCTTTTGTGCTTTTATGCATAGGGTCAGCTAGTTTCAATGCATTTGCACAAAATGTGCCTACTAAGGTGATCTATTTTTTGGCAGGGCCAAAAGATCATGCCGGTGAAGAAGGTTCTGGCCGGCATGAAACCCGCCGCGACCTTTTAGTGATGCAGCATTGTATTGATAGTATAAGCAATGCAACAGGCGTAAAAATTATTACCAAGTTTTCATATAAACGTACTGCGCTTGATATAGAAGATTTAAAAGGTGTTGACGCTATAATTGTTGAGTGCAGTGCTGAAGGAAGCTCAAAAGAGCGTGCGCACCCTTTATTCCCGCCTAGCGGTGATAACACCAGAACTTACGATAAACCCACGCTGGCTTATTTAGCACAGTTGGATAGCTTACATAAAGCAGGCATGGGCATTATGGTGCTGCATTGGGGCATTACCACTACCAATCAAAAAGCCACTCAATATTATTTAAGTTGGTTTGGTTCGGCAAGTTTAAGCGGCTATACGCGCAACCCGCTGGGTTATTGGGCTGTATCGCCAATAGAAGCCGCAAAGAACCATCCGATTTTACGAGGTGTGGGGCCGTTTAATTATAAGGATGAGATATTTTCGCGGATGGTTGTAAACCCCGGCGACCCATATAGAACAGACTTACTTACCGGAACAATTGAAAAAAGTAATCAGGGTAACTCAGAACCGCTTGGCATTGCCACAGCTTATGATAAAAATGGTGCACGCGGCGTTCTTTGGGGCGGCATGGATTATCATTCGGCTTTAAAAAATGAAAATTACCGGCGCTTTGTGCTGAATGCTATTTTGTGGACGGCTGGTATCGATGTACCGAAAGGAGGCGTAAAATCAACTGCCAGGCAATTACAGCTATCAGAGGATAAGCCCGATAACTTTGATAAGTTAAAGCCGGAAGGATTTGTACTTAAGTAACTTTCCCCAAAATTTATTTATATTTATTTACCTGGCCTGCAATTCAGCTGAATTGCAGGCCAGCTTATTTAATAGCAAAAGCAATTTGGGGTGCAGGAAAAGTAGTTTAATTCATCAAGCTGCCTGTAAAAGAAACTTTTATCTTTGATTGGAAGTTAGCAATGATCTTAAAGATTTCCTTCAGCGTAACCTGCTCCAGCTTTGAAAGTTTGGCTATGTCGATATAGTTGTCGGGTACAGTATGATCCTGCATTATCTGCTCCGTTTGCTTTTTAAGCCTCAAGTTCATCAGAAAGTAATAGGATTGACTCAACTCGTGATATTCGGCTTCCGAAAAAATACCTTTAGTACGCAGGGACTTCATCCGTTCGCCTGTATTCACCTCGAAAATCCGGTTCTTTAAAGCATATACCCTTACCAGATCAACAATAGGGCTCATTGCTCTTTTTATATCAAAAACCTCGCGACTGCCTTTTTTAAATGTACGTATGTTGTTAAAGAAAGTTAAGGGCGGCTCATATTGCAAAGCGTTTTGGGCCATATAATGGAACAACTTTTCTAAAGGGTGCTGTAGCTTTTCATCTAAAAACTCGTGCAATTCATCCATAATGGTGTTATCGCCATAAATGGTGCGACAATCAAAAAAGGTAGAGAAGTTGATAACCGTTTCGGGGATAGATTCATCCATCCAATATTCATAATTACGTTTCCAGTGGGATAGGGAATGCGTCCACTTAGGGTTTTGCGCCATAAAATCACCGGTGCAATACACAAAACCAATGTGGTTAAGATCTGCTGATACGCGGGTTGCCATATCCAGGAAATATGCACGTACTTCTTCGCGGTGTTCATTGGCTTTATCTTCGTAGATAATGGCATTGTCCTGATCTGTTTTAAAGGTTTGCTCTTTACGGCCCTCGCTGCCTAATACCATAAAAACAAATTTGGCGGGCGGTTCACCAACTTCCGCAATTACATTTTCAATCACCTTTTGGGCAATGGTATCGGCAACGGTGGTTATAACCTGATTCACTATTTCGGCGTTAACCCCGCGGCCCAGTAACTGCGTTACAAATTGAGGAACCTCCTGCCATTTACGCCTTAATTCGGTGTTAGAGACGGCCAGTTTAACCGACTGAATAAATACCAGAGGCGATTGCGACTGCTCACTCAATAACTTATTTCTGCTGATAAAACCCACGTATTTCCCTTCCTTTTCTATCAGGATATAGCGGGTTTTGGTTTGAAACATCATCAGCAAGGCCTCATAAACAAACGCTTCTGCATTTATACTAATAATGGGCATGGCCATCACGGCGCTTACCACATCGGCCTGGTTATGTTGTTGGGCTATTACCTTATCGCGTAAAGTTATATCAGTTACATAGCCCACTATTTTCTCAGCATCATTCAATATAAAAAGACAACTGGTTTTATTGGCAGCCATTGACTGAGCCGCCTTATAAATAGGCGTATTTGCAGGGCACGATACCACATTCCTGAACTCTACGCTATCTATCCGCCGCGAATACATTTGCTCTGATGCGACATAGCTATCCGTAAATGAAGCGGGTTGCTTAAAAAAATGAACAAACTCTTCATTCTGCATTCGCTTGCCAAACTCTGCTGTAAAATGTAAGAAAAACTCTTCGTAAGCTTTACAAAGCACACGGAACTCTTTTCTGTGCAGAAAATAAACCAGCGTTCCTTTTTTGGCGATTACAGTGCGTAATGACTTACGCCTGTTAAGCAACACAGAAACCCCGCCATAGCAGAAGCCGGGATCATGGGTCTCTAACAGGCGCTTATTGCCCGCACTATCATAAAAAAAAGACTCGTAGCTGCCTTCAACAATAATGTCAACGCCTTTCATCATCGTTACATCCTGCTGATAGATGGTTGTGTCTTTTTTGTAACTGACTTCTTTTAACTCTTCGGCTATGCTTATCAAAACATCCGCGGGGAGGGTGTTGAAAGGTGTTACAGTTTTCAGAAATTCCAGTCTGTTATTCATAGGTTGCAGATGGTAATTATTAACAGCAATATAATAATTAGCGTGGGTACAAAGCAGCCCTTAGGTTTCTTTGACGGGATTCGCTGTAATTCAAAATCTTTATTTTGTTGGATAATTTCCTTTTCGGTTATCTCGCCGCGATCGCGTAGTTCAAAAAAGCTTTCGGCTGTTGCCTGCGCGTCATTTAATGCGTTATGCTGGTGTTGCAGATCAGCCTTAAACAACATGTAGTAAAGATCGCCCAAACGCAATTGCCGGGTAGAGGGGCTGCGCAGTAATTGAGTGGTAGCAACCATAGTACAAAATACCGGAAGATTACCAATTGGATTGTAAACCCCTGTTCTATAAAAAGCTGCGCCTATCAAGTAATAATCCAACTGCATAAAATGGCCTATAACCGTTGGCTCGTATTCCACAAGGTCATTGGCTAATATTTCCATCACCTTTGCCGGTAACTCACCATTTTTAGCTAAAAAGTCGGGCGTTAGGCCGTGGGTATCAACAGCTGATGGTGTAATTTCAATGCCCTCGGTATAGATAAAATGGTTTTGTTGTTTAATCAGGCTTCGGTTTTCGTCATATATCTGCCAGGCTACCTGCACTATATGCGGCCAGTTGCTATCGGCGCTGTACGGTAGTGTCCAGTTACCGGGTAGGCCCGATGCTTCTGTATCAATAAATAAAAGGTGTTTGTTCACTTAAGTTAGCTTGTATAAAAGTGCGCGCGTTAAATATAAACAGATTTGAGAGCTATTAATAGGTTAATTCAAATGTTGTTATAAGTTAATGAATGCGTTTCACAAAGATATATGGCACAAAGGAAACAACAGAAACGCTATTGTTTGATATACTGCTAATTTTAAGTTAGTTATTGTTTTTATATGAAACAGTGCGAAACTACTTTTATGTCAGTTTTTTGTGCTGTATTTATGTTGTAATTATTTGATATTCATGCCGTTGAAAAATGGCGGGGTTTACACCGTTTAGTGAAACGCCATCGCTGGTTATTTTAAGGGTACTGACAAAATAGCGCCACCATTTATCCTGAAGATAGTGGGTACCTTGCATAAAAAACAACTATGAATCATTACAACACAGCACTTTATCCATCGCGCCCCGCCGAAATTGAATTGATACGCGACATGGCGCGCGGCGCTTTAACCGCCAAACAAAAGAAACAATTGCATAAAGAGATTGAGAAAACCCCGCCCGATAGCGGCGAAGCTTTTATTTTAAAACGCGCCGGCGACTGGCTATCTACCGAAGGAGCCACTTCGCGGCCCGATCAGCTTTTCGGCGATTTTTGGTACCGTGGCGAACTGTGCATTTTATTTGCTGATACCAATGTAGGCAAATCTATCCTGGCGGTGCAAATTGGTAACGCGCTAAGCAGTGGCGAACCAATACCGGTATTGGGTGCCAACCTGCCTGCCGAACCTGTTTTGTATTTTGATTTTGAACTGAGCGCCGCGCAGTTTGAGAGCAGGTACAGCAGTTACAATGGTCGTTATGAATTTAACCCTAATTTTTACCGGGTAGTGCTCAATCCCGACGCGCGGGGTGTGCATAAGTTTAAAAACTATGCAGAATACATGAATAACGCGCTGGAAAACATAATCATAACCACAAAGGCACGCACCTTGATATTGGACAACATTACCTGCATGCGCAGCAGCACCCAGGCTGCCGAAGGCGCTATCAGTTTAATGCGCAATTTGCAGGCTATAAAAAACAAATATAACCTGTCTATACTGGTACTTGCGCATACGCCTAAGCGCAACCCCGCAAAACCAATTACCCGTAACGATTTGCAGGGCAGTAAAATGCTCATCAATTTTGCCGACAGCGCTTTTGCCCTGGGCGAAAGTAAAACCAGCACCGGTTTGCGCTACATTAAACAAATTAAACAGCGCAGCGGTCAGGAATATTATGGGGCGGCCAACGTGTGCCTGTGCCGTATAACAAAGCCGGGCAGTTTTTTACAGTTTGAAGTGCAAGGCTTTGACCATGAGACCGCCCATTTGCTGCATTATACCGTCGACCAGCGCCGTTACACAGAAGAAAAGGTGGCGCGTTTGCATCAGCAAGGATTAAGTTTTCGGATGATAGCTGAACAGACGGCTGTTTCGCTGGCTACGGTGTTTAGGATGGTTAAGCGGTTGGAGAAAGGTAAATTGAAAGATTGAGTTTTGTTTTGCAAACTACAGGCATAGTCGTCCGATTTATAAACTTCGTACAGCGCGGAAGTTCATGTGATACATGGTTAAGGTTTTTTAGGTTATTATAATTTCAGGTCGAACCGCCCGTCTCGCACTTCTACCGTATTCCCTTCGCTCTTTGCATCAAACCAAAAAGTGCCTGAGAGAATTCTTTGCTCAACGTTAAGTTTGGATATATGAAGCTCACCGTTTAACGGCGATGTTACATAATACTCACGCACGTGCTGATTTTCGCCTTTTTGGTAAATTGCCAATATATTATCAGTTTTAGCGTCTTTTTGTAAGTTGTAAGTTTTGCCTTCGGTAAGTTCAATATCTTTGCTAATAAAATCAATTCTTTGTACCACTCCATTTTTTGAATTTTTCGAATATATCCGTAGCGACATTTTACCATCCACTAGGCTGTATACAGCGTTCAATGTGCCGCCGTAAAGCAGAGGGCCAGAGGGCAGAAAAGCTTTTCCATCTACAAAACATCCAAAAGTATCTCTGCCATCATTTGTTATTGCTGGAAGTTTTTCCGGCGAATCTTTTTTACATGATGTGGATTGCAAAACGCAGCACACTATTAACAAGAAAAATATTTGAAACTGTTTCATCGTTCACTTATTGATTTTTACTTTGTAGTTAATTTGTCGGAACAACTTTTTCAAATTGTTGGATAGTAAGCATAGTTAATAACTGATCATTTTTTTCAGCCTTTTAAGAGTCTATTTTCTGCCGTGTATTTGTTTCCCCTTCTGGCGCGAGTATGTAGCGCCGGCCAGAGTGCGCTGGGGTACTCGTGCCCCGCATGCTTAGTAGACCAAAGGGTCTGCCAAAATTATTTCCATTAAGCCCGGTATTCCGCAGTAATCACGCGCGCTGCTGTATAAATATTCCTCGGCCCGGTCTACTACTCCTGCAACAACCGGGTTATTGTGGAGGTAGTCTAATTTCTGATGCAATATCTTTTGATCAAATAATTCAATAGGATGATTGTCTTGTTGCCATAGCTGAAAACTAATGTTTTGGCTATTCTTTTTTCCGGCCCTTTCCATCATCCATAGCATCCATTCTCTTCTGCTTTCTGCCGTATGATTTTTTATTGCCATTTTTAATGCTGCCGAAGTATGTTTTTTCATATCTCGCATAATATCTTCTAACTTTTCGCTATGGCTGCCTATTACCATGTGCACATGACTCGTCATGATACACCAGCCATAAATTTCCAGACCCTTATGCTGTTGACAATGCCGCCACGAGTCAAGCAAAATATCCTTGTATTCATTACGTATAAACAAGTCAATCCAATTTATAACCGCGAAGGTTACAAAATACAGTTTTTCCTGATTGCCGAACTTGTATTTGGTGCTCATTATGCTTTAAAAATAACAAATTGTTTTTGTTTCTGGCGCCAGCAAGCAGCGCGGGGTTAAGAAATGAATACGCGCGACTTTTTCAAGTATTACGGTTTACTTAGCGCGTGGGGCACGAGTACTCAACCCGCTTTGCCTGCCCTGCATACTCGCGCCAGAATGGGGGGAAACCAAAATTAGCACTGCGTTTAGAAGCGTATCTGATATTTCGGCCGATGGGAAGTTTGTAGTTGCGCTTTCTGATTTCAGTAATTATTTACGCCTTAACTATTTTGACGTAACAAGCAATGGAGACGCTAGAAACGCGATATATACAGACCTGTCTATTCCCGGTTTGCAACAGGTGCGCATTTCTCCCGATGGAAAAAAACTGATAGCGCTTTACATTAATTACGGGATAAGGTGCCGTATTACTGATTTAGCGACAAAAAGGTACACAGATATACCAATTACCGCAGGATGGTCAGATACTTACTATTACTACATGTCCTTAGCTCCTGATAACGATAAGATCATTTTTGTATCTACAGGTAATTCATCAACAAGTTATGTTTACAGCCAAAGCACCAGCAAATTAACACAGTTTAATAATGTAACGAAAGAGGTGTACCAGGGTTATATTTTTTAATAAATGTATGCCTCTGTTGGTCTTTCTATGCTTTTGTCGGCGTTTTTCCGTTGTCCGAAGTTTTTAACTTCGGACGATTATGCATGTAGTCTTCTACAGTTAAAAAAACAAACAATCCACATCAATTATATTATCAATATCCGCATAGTTTGATGCGCTCTAATAAATGTAATCTTCGGCCTTGTAAACCCAGCCTGCTTTAACAGGATTGTTGTGAATATAATCAATTTTTTGTTGCGTAAATGCAGCCGAGCTTAACTCTACAAAGTGGTTATCATGTTCCCATAGTTGGTAGCGTTCATTACGATCATGCCGTGAAGCGTAGTATTTAAACTGATGCAACATCCATTCTCTTCTGCTTTCCGCAACATTTGTTTCAACATCGGCTATGATATGTTTGGATGTGAACTTCTTACAATCGCGCACAAAATTACTGATGCTGAGGCCTTAATCTACCGAAACGATGAGATGCACGTGGTTGATGCCACTGGTTGTTAGTTAGCGGCCGCTTTGCCAAATTTTATTAGGGTGCCCCTGTTTGCTATAACAATTGTGAGGCATAACAGCAACCACAGCGTTATAAACGCGGGCGTTCCCATTATCCAGGTTTGGTTAAGTATTCCCCGGCCCAACAGCCCGTTTAATAGTATTAATATTACCACCGTATCCAAAATAAGCGGGAGAATAATCAGTATTAAAAATAATAACGGGCGCCTGCTGTTTGTTATAGCCCGGTAAGCGGTTATCATGGGTGGTAGGCAAATGAACGTTACGAGTGCGAATGTTGCCAGCCTGATGATTAGGGCGTTGGAATGATCGGGATGTAAAAACAGGGCCCTAAAGCCCCAGATCTCATCGCCGGCGCCCATCGCCGCCATGTATATTCGCCCGAACTGCATATTACCCAGTACAAAAACCAAGCCTAACGACGGATTCCCCTTTTTTATCAGGTAACGACCCAGCCAAAGCATAGCAAATGTAAATAGAGGGCCGGCAAAGGTTGCAGCAACGGCCCACTTATTATTTTCGCAAGCACTACATACCGCCCAAACGTTAAAATCACGCGTGCCCCAGCATCCGCAAATCAATCGCCCGGTAAAAATATGCGCCAGTTCATGCAATTCATGCATTAAAAAAAAGAAGAACAGGAATACAAGCAGTGTCTTAAAATTCAGTTGAATACGCACGCCCGGATTTTTTACCATATAATTGATGTCGTTGTAATTTTGTGACGCCAACTGTGACGCCATAATCCATATAGGTTACACTGTGTTTTTGCAGTGTATACCATAATTGTTTCACCTAAAGAAGTATTGCTAATATAAATAAAATGCGCGAAAAGGCCTGAGGGCAGAAGGGTTTTTCCGGCTTGGTTTTTTGATTGCTTTTTTGCCTAAGAAAAAAGCAACCACCGCTGTCCGAAGCTATAAACTTCGGACAGCGGCTACCTTGGTAGACTACACATCACCCCATTAAAAGGTTAGTAAAGCGTATTTAAAAATTATCCCTAATTTGCGCTAACCGATTACTAAATTTTATACTCTATATGAAAAAGCTTATATGCACGTTAGTTTTAACTGCAGTTATTGGCTACACGTTTGCGCAAAACGTAAAACTCAGTTTCGACAAAACATCACCGCAGGCCACCTATGCTGCCGGTCGCTTACAAAAAGTGCTGGCCGCTAAAAAATATACCACCGGGGCCGGTGGGTATACCATTTCCATTATTTTAAATACCGCCTTGGGAAACGAAGGTTACAGCGTTACGCCCGAAGGTAAAACCATAAAAATAGCGGGCGGCGACGGTACCGGAATTGTTTACGGGACATTAGCTGTAGCGGAAGACCTTGCCAACGGACTTAAGCTTCAGGCCATAAAAGCCACTAAAGGCACACCGCAAATGCAGCTTCGTGCGGTAAAGTTCGATATGCCCTGGGATACCTATCGCCACCATTTATCGCTTGATCAGCATTACGAAACCTGCCGCGATATAAAATACTGGGAAGCGTTTTTAGATATGATGGCCGATAACCGCTTGAACGCATTAAGTTTATGGAACCTCCACCCGTTCACTTACATGATTCGCCCAAGGAACTATCCGCTGGCAACACCTTTTAACGACAAGGAGTTAAAGGAGTGGCAAGCGCTTTTTAAGGGCATTTTTAAAATGGCGCATGATAGGGGTATAGATACGTATCTGGTGCCATTCAATATATTTTTCAGTCCGGAGTTTGCAAAGAATTATCCGGTTAAAAAGCCAAATCTGGAGCACGATTTTTTTGTGGATGGCGATACATCTGCATTGGTAAAGAAGTATACCCGTGAATGCATTACCCAGGTTTTGCAGGAATACCCGGAACTGGATGGCATTGGCTTTACCTTAGGCGAAGGCATGGGCGGCATGACACCGGAACAGCGCGAAGACTGGATGACCGAAACTTACATAGCCGGTATGCGCGAAGCGGGCCGACCGGTAAAACTGATACACCGCATACCTTTTTCAAGTACTACCGGATCATTGGGTGTAACCAGTATTCAAACCGAGGTGATGACCCGAAAAATCATTGAGGAACAAAATGATATGCCTTTTATAAAAGGCCCGATATGGGCTGATCTGAAGTATAATTGGTCGCATCCGTTCTCAACTACTAAATTGATAAAAGTGCATGGCGGTAAGTTGTACGACACTTATTTTAAACTACCCGCCAAATTTAAAGTTACCTGGACGGCCCGTAACGAGGATGTTTTTTGCCTGCGCTGGGGCGTGCCACAATTTATACGTGAGCATGTTAAAGCAAACAGTCAACCTTCTACAGGCGGTTATTTTATAGGCTCAGAAAGCTATATCCCCGGGAAGGATTATTTCACCAACCCATCCATCAAAGTAAACTGGAGGTATGCTTTTGAGCGCCAGTGGCTTTACTATAAAATGTGGGGCAGATTGTTATATGATGCTAATACGCCTGACAAAGTTTTCAGCGATGAGTTTGTGCGCAGATATGGCGCGGCGGGTAAAAACTTGTTAGCGGCGTCCTCATTAGCCGGAAAGACCTTATTGGCGACAGGCAAGTTCTTTGATTCAACCTATGACCTTACACTTTACGGTGAAGGCATGATGGGCCAGTTTGGCCGCGATAAGGATATGAGATATATTAATGTTGACAATCAGATAAAACGTGCTGTGCTTGATACTACAGCTTCCATATCTATTGCTGATTATGTTAAAGCCGTTAACAGCGGCCAGGAGATCAACCCAAAAAGAGTTACGCCCTTAATGATAGCCGACTCGTTGGAGCAGGATTGCAAGCGGGCATTGTCATTGGTTAAGGATATCAATACGAAAAATAACACGGGTTTGATGTTTGAGGTTGCCGATATAAAAACCTGGGCCAATATGGGCCTTAACATTGCAGAGCGCATGCGTGGCGGCGTTGCCCTGCAAATGTACCGTACCAAAGGCGGCGAGGATAACAAGCAAAAGGCCATCAGCCATTTAGAGAAAGCTTTAGCGTATTGGCAGAACGTTGCAGCCATCACCCGCCCAATTTATAATGACATGCCTTTAACCCACCTGATGGAAGACGGTAACAGAACCTGGAAACAGAACTACAATGAGAAATTTCACTGGGCAAAACTGACACCGCAGGTTGCTGCTGATGTTGAGGTTGCTAAAAAAGCCGTGGCTGTAAAATAATGAGTACGCCTTTGCATGCTTCATTTGTTCAGATAATTATTTGCCTGCTTATTGGCATTGGCTTGATAGTGCTGCTTACTTCAAGGTATCGCGTGCACGCATTCTTCGCACTGTTGCTGGCCTCATTTGTAGTAGGCATTGGTGTGGGTTTACCTGTTGAAGGGGTAATCACTGCAGTAAAAGACGGCTTCGGCAATGTCATGAAATCGCTGGCCATTATTATTGTATTGGGTACCACTTTAGGTGTTTTACTGGAATACACGGGTAGTACACAGGTAATGGCATCTTTCATTATGCGCAAGGTGGGCGAGAAGCGCTCAGCACTGGCCATGACGCTAACAGGCTTTATAGTGGGCATGCCTATATTTTGCGATTCGGGCTATATTGTTTTAAGCGGATTGAACCGCTCATTGGCTAAACGTACGCATACCCATATGGCTGTAATGGCGGTATCATTAGCGACGGGTTTATACTCCGTTCATTGCCTAATACCCCCACACCCGGGTGCTTCTGCGGCCGCGGGAATTATCGGTGTGGATTTTGGCAAACTGATACTTACGGGTATTATAGTAGCTATTCCGGCATCTGTAGCCGGGTATTTATGGGCCAATTATATGGGTAAAAGGATTGATGATGTTACAACTGATGATCCGGATATACCCGCAGAGAATACGCAACTACCATCTGCCATAAAAGCATTCCTGCCGGTTATCGTTCCTATTTTACTGATCTCGTTGAAATCATTTTTGGTGATCGACCCCACAATTAACAACAAATTGTTAACATCAGTTTTGTACCTGGGCGATCCTGTTCTGGCGTTGACGGTGGGAATTTTACTGGCCTTTAACTGTAAACGCAATTGGGATAGAACAACAACGGGAAAGTTGTTGCAGGAAGGGGCAGAAAAAGCTGGCGGTATACTTGTAATAATAGGCGCGGGCGGTGCCTTTGGCGCTGTGCTGGCTGCCACAAAAATAGGCGATCACTTAAGTGGCGCATTTGCTTTAGGTGGTTTAGGTATATTGTTCCCTTTCCTGGTTACATTTGTTTTAAAAACGGCGCAGGGTTCGTCAACGGTAGCCATTATTACTGCTGCTTCTATTGTTCTGCCATTGCTACCGGCCTTGGGGCTGGATACCCCCAATGGGCATCTGTTAACGGTTTTGGCAATGGGTGCAGGCTCCATGATGATATCGCACGCTAATGATGCTTATTTTTGGGTGATAGCCAAATTTTCGGGATTGGAACTTAAAACAATGCTGCGGGTCTACTCAGTTGCCACCGTTTTGATGGGCCTTACATCGCTTTTAATGGTTTATATTTTATCATTGGTATTGGTTTAACATATGCATATACTCATCGCACCAAACGCCTTTAAAAACAGCGCTACCGCAACCGAGGCAGCCGAAGCTATTGAGAAGGGACTGCAAAACAGTCGCCTTAATTGTACTACCGAGTGTTTCCCAATTGCTGATGGTGGCGACGGAACCGGTGAGCTCATCATCAAAAAATGTAACGGTACTTTGGTTAGCGTTAAAGTTAATGATCCGCTTGGCAGACCAATCGATGCCACTTTCGGCTTAATTGACGGAGGTAAAACAGCGGTGATAGAAATGGCCAACGCTTCGGGACTGCGGCTTTTGCAACCTGACGAACTGGCACCTATGCAGACCTCATCTTTTGGCACAGGGCAGATGATAAAAGCCGCTTTAGATAGAGGAGTAAGTAAAATAATTGTTGCCGTAGGTGGTTCTGCAACGGTTGATGGAGGCTGTGGTATATTAAACGCGCTGGGTATAACTTTTTTAGATGCAGACGGCAATATTTTAAACGCTAAGCCCCAAGATCTGCAATGCATGGCAGCTGTTGATTTGAGCAAATTGGATAGCCGGGTAGCCGGTTGCGAAATTGTGGTAGTTTGTGATGTGGATAATAAGCTCTTAGGCGAACAGGGTGCCGCGGCAGTATTCGGACCGCAGAAGGGTGCTACGCCTGATGACGTATTGCAGTTGGATGCCTTTCTTTCGAAGTTTACCGAACTAACGCTGAAACAAACCGGCATCAATATCGCAGCTGTTAAATACGGCGGAGCGGCAGGTGGGGTTGCGGCAGGTATAAATGCCTGGTTGAATGCGCAATTGGTAAATGGGATTGAATATTTTTTGCAGTTGACCGATTTTGAAAGTTCGCTTCAAAAGGCCCATTTGGTGATAACAGGAGAGGGGAGCATTGATTCGCAGACCTTACAGGGTAAAGGGCCATTTGGTGTTGCCAGTATGGCCAAACAACATGGTTTACCCGTTATCGGCGTAGC
>Ga0247814_10000298_pt1 | contig 43101 bp, 36 predicted proteins | sample UWRJL179409R1_FD_179947 | JGI IMG/M metagenome (GOLD analysis project Ga0247814, IMG submission 179947) | Plant litter microbial communities from Arlington Agricultural Research Station in Wisconsin, United States - UWRJ-L179-409R-1 | ecosystem: Environmental > Terrestrial > Plant litter >... | reverse complement strand
CAGCATTTAACGCTTTTTTTGCAAAAGCCATTCAGTTAACGCCGCGCGATTTCCTTTCAGTAGCCATTAATGCCGGGGTGCGTAACTACGTGGGTAACTATTCACAGCTTGATGCTTTTGATCCGCAGTTTAATGCCGACATAAGAGAGACCAAACCCAACATAGGCTTTTCGGTAATGCTGTACAGTACCAACTATTACCTGGGTTTGTCTGTGCCCGAGCTGAGCATCCGTAGCCTGGGTACGGCCTCAGCGCTGCAGCCCAATTATTTGCGATCGCACTATTACTTTACCGGTGGCTTTATTGCTGATGTAAATGACTATCTTAAGATAAAACCGGCTACACTTATCTTATATACAAAGGATTCGCCTGTAGTGGGTAACTTATCTGCCACCGCTTACCTGAAAGAGCAACTGGGTTTGGGTGCCAACTACCGTACAGATAAAACGGCAGCCGGTACGCTTTCTGTTATCGGCAAAAGCTTCCGTTTAGCTTACAGCTACCAGTTTGGCGTTTCTAACAGACCAACGGGTACCAATACCAATGTTCACGAGGTAGGAATTTCTTACAGGTTTGGTAATATTGCCAACTATAAGTTGTTGTAAAGGAGAACGTTGAATTTGGCAGCTTGTAACCGCAAGAGGGCTATAAACTATCTTCATAGTGAAATTGTTTTGAATAGCAATAGGTCAAAGGAAAAGTCTCTGATCGCAAGATCGTTAAGAATTTAACTAAGGGCAATAAATAGGTAAAATTCAAACGAAGCTGAATAATGCTAAACATCAACCGTCGATACTGAATAGAGCTCAAACAGTACAAAGCCACCTTCAAACTAATTCCCGTCGGGACCACAAAATGACCCACCTTGGGAGCAACATGGGAAGATTATTGAAAAGCCTTTAGATGGAAGTCTAAGGGCTTTTTTTTTAATGCAATACCACCCAACATGTAAACGAATCATCTCGAATGACGCAGCAGGAAACTAATTAGTAATTTGCAAAAGGAACATTTTAGAATATGGAAACTTTCAAGCGTATTTTACGGATTGTATTTGCAACGGCATCGGTGTTGACGGTTTTGGTTGCCATAACCAATCTCTTCCAAAAACCAACAGTAATTGGTATGGTTTTATTTTGGGTTAATTTCATTGATGGCCCACTATTTATAGTTTTCTTTTTTATGCTATTATATATATGCCTTTTTAAGAGGAAACTTATTCCCTATTTTAAAACCGAAATAATTTATTTTTTGATACATATTGGCGCTATGGTTTTGTTGTCTCTTTCATATTTAAGTTGTCCAACATGCCCGGGCTAAAGGAAAGTTAAAAGGAACCTATAACCAGCCGCCAGGCATGCAGTAGCCAATGGGAGGATGTGCCATATATATATTTAGGGGCTCAACAAACCCTTATTAAATTATCCTCCAAACCCGCCGCACAACGCAAATCAGCCATAAAAGAGATTGAGTTTTGTAGTCTAAGGACCACTTTTAAACCCATCCACGGGAACTATTTGCTAGCCTTTAGATGAAAATCTAAGGGCTTTTTTGTGTTCTTATGCTTACTGTTATAAAAAGTATTTAATTTAGTAGGGTAAAACGGTTACCAATTCCGTGAGTGTGAAAGAGTGTTATTTACCCTTACCCCATTATTGCGCTAGTACATTAACTCAAACCAATTATAAAATGTTAAAGTCTTTTTTTAAGATGGCTCTTTTGTTTGCCGTGGCTTACCCGGCAATTTGCAGTGCGCAAACCTATCAGGCAACGTCTTTGGGTGCCAAAGTGGTAGTAAAAGATCAAGCTATAGAGATCCAATTTTACAGTGCCAATATAATCCGCGTTATTAAAACACCGGTTGGGCATACTTTTACAGCAGAGAACCTATCGGTTACAAAAAAACCTGCACCTACAGTATTTAAAGTAAGCAAACATGGCGGGGCGGTTGATATAACAAGCAGCAGCATTAAGGTTTCGCTCGATCTGATAACCGGGGCAATTAGTTATGCAACAGTTAAGGGGGCCGCTTTATTAAAAGAAAAACAGGATGGCACAACATTTAAACCTTTTAATGACGCGGGCAACAAAACGCTTACGGTATCGCAGTTGTTTGTTTTAGATAAAGATGAAGCTATTTATGGACTGGGGCAACATCAGCGTGGCAATTTAAACCAGCGTAACCAGGTTTATAAAAACATGATGCAGGGGAACACAGAGGATGTAGTGCCTTTTGTTCAATCAATTAAAGGATATGGCATTTTTTGGGACAATTATTCGCCAACAACTTTCAGCGATACACCCGAAGGGACCCTGTTAAGTTCAGACGTTGGCGAAGGTGTGGATTATTACTTTATGTACGGCGGTAATGCCGATGGTGTGATAGCGCAAATGCGCGATCTGACCGGGCAGGCGCCCATGTTTCCGCTGTGGACCTTTGGCTTTTGGCAAAGTAAAGAGCGTTATAAAACACAGGACGAAACTGTAGGCGTTGTTAAAAAATACCGCGAACTGGGTGTGCCGCTGGATGGTATTGTGCAGGATTGGCAGTATTGGGGCAACAACTATTTATGGAACTCAATGGAGTTTTTAAATGTTGATTTTGCAAACCCCAGAAAAATGATGAACGATGTACATAATTTAAACGCGCACCTGATGATCTCTATCTGGTCGTCCTTCGGGCCCGAAACCAAGCCCTATAAAGACATGAAGGCTAAAAACATGCTGCTTGATTTTCATACCTGGCCCGAGTCGGGCTCAGAAATATGGCCGCCGAAGCAAGACTACCCCTCCGGTGTGCGGCCTTATGATGTTTACAACCCCGAGGCTCGCAATATTTATTGGAATTATCTTAGTAAAGGTTTATTTCCTTTTGGCATAGATGGTTGGTGGATGGACTCTACAGAGCCGGACCACCTAAGTGCCAAACCAACCGATCTGGATATCAAAACTTATCTGGGTTCATTTCGCAAGGTTCGTAATGCTTACCCTTTAATGGGCGTTGGCGGTGTTTATGATCATCAGCGTGCAGTAAGCTCAGACAAGCGTGTATTTATTTTAACCCGTTCGGCATTTGCCGGGCAGCAACGCTACGGGGCCAACACGTGGTCTGGCGATATTACTTCTTCTTGGGAAACACTTACCAAACAAGTTCCAACCGGGTTAAACTTTTCATTAAGCGCTATACCGTACTGGAATGCTGATATCGGCGGATTTTTCTTAACAAAATACCCCAAAAAGCTGGAGGATGCTGATTACAGAGAACTTTATGCCCGATGGATGGAGTTCGGCGCCTTTACCCCGTTAATGCGCTCGCACGGGGCCGACGCACCAAGAGAGATCTATCAGTTTGGTAAAAAAGGAGATAAGGTTTACGATGCTGCCGAAAAATATATCAACTTACGTTACAGGCTTTTACCTTATATCTATTCGGCATCGTGGGATATTACCGCTCACCAGTCAAGCATGATGAGGGCGTTGTTTATGGATTTTGCTGCCGATAAAAACGTATGGGATATAACCAATGCATACATGTTCGGTAAATCTGTTTTGGTAAACCCCGTAACCAGGTCAATGTATACTAAGGCGGCGGGAGCAGATAAGGTGGAAGATTTTAGCACATTAAAATCCGAAGAAACCTATTTGCCTGCCGGTACATCCTGGTATGACTTCTGGACGGGCGAAAAACTGGCAGGCGGAAAAAAAGTTTCCAGAGAAACACCGCTTGATATAATCCCATTGTATATTAAAGCGGGCGCAATTATGCCTTTTGGCCCGCGTGTGCAATACTCGGCAGAAAAAAATTGGGATAACCTGGAAATAAGAGTGTATCCCGGTGCCGATGGCGACTTTACTTTATACGAAGATGAGAACGACAATTACAATTACGAGAAGGGTCAATACAGCGAGATCAGTTTTCATTGGGATGATAAAAAGCGCGTGTTAACAATAGCCGATAGAAAAGGTATGTTTAAAGGCATGTTAGAGAAACGCACGTTTAATATTGTGGTGGCCCCGGCAGGGATAGATAATAACGCAGGAAGCAGCATCAACTACACCGGGAAAAAAACCAGTTTAAAATTGTAAAATCTAATTATAACAACCAATAAAATAATGAAAAGAACCTTAATATATTCAGCCGCATCGCTGTTTTTGGCTTTCGGAGCTAAAGCTCAGATGATAGTAGACCCAAGCAAACCGCTTACCAACAAACCGGAGGAAACGGAAGTGTTCTCGCCGCAGGCGGCGTTGCCCAAGGTTGTACAGTCGCCAAGGGCATTTGATGCACCGCCGTCAGACGCTATTGTTTTGTTTGATGGTAAGAATCTTGACGAATGGGTTTCGTCGCGCGGCAAAACTCCCGCAAAATGGACGCTGGCCGATGGTGCCTTTACGGTTAATAAACCGGCCGGAGATATGGAGACAAAACGCTCCTTTACTAATTACCAGTTGCATATTGAATACCGCATCCCGGCCAACATAACCGGCGAAGGGCAATCAAGAGGTAACAGCGGAATTTTCCTGGCAGCTACAAAGGGCAAGGCAGGCGGTTATGAGATACAGGTGCTTGACGGTTACAATAACGAAAACAAAACTTATGTGAACGGTATGGTAGGCAGCATATATAAAGAAGCTATCCCTTTGGCTAACCCGGCCCGTAAAGCCGGAGAGTGGAATGTTTATGATATTGTTTGGACGGCCCCAACTTTCAATGCCGACGGCACCGTTAAAACCAAAGCGCGTGTTACGGCCTTTCTGAATGGCGTGCTGGTGCAAAACAATTTTGAGGTGCAGGGCGAAACCAATTATATAGGCAAGCACGATTATATACAGCATGGCCCATCGCCAATAAAATTACAGGCACATGGCGATAAAAGTGAGCCGGTAAGTTTCCGCAACATCTGGCTGCGCGAGTTGTAAGCTTTTATTTAGCCAGGTATGCAATCTGCAAAAAAAGCGTCGTTCCCGTGAAAAGGAATGACGCTTTTTTGTTGATAAGGGGCGATTTGTTTTTATTGAAATAATGTATATTACATTCATAAATGGCATATCCGGTAAAGTATATTTTCTTCAAAATCACCCGAAAGGATGACTCAAAACACATTACACTAATCCAATTTTACACAGCAACAATAAAATAAGTATATGAAAAAAGTAACAGGTCTGGGCGGCGTTTTTTTTAAAGCTAATGACCCTAAAAGTATGAACGAGTGGTATGCCAAAAACCTCGGATTGGAAACCAGCGAATATGGTACCACCTTTGAGTGGCGCGAGGCGGATGATTCGGGTAAAACTGGCAGTACTTCATGGTGCGCATTTCCGGCTGATACCAAATATTTTAATCCGTCTGAAAAACCTTTCATGATCAATTACCGGGTTGAAAACCTTGTAGCGCTTGTTGATGAATTGAAAGCCGAAGGCGTAACCATAGTTGATGAAATAGCGGAGTATAGCTATGGTAAGTTTGTACACATACTAGACCCGGAAGGCAACATTATTGAACTTTGGGAACCGATTGAAGAATGAAGAATTGGGTTACAGATTTACAATAGACTTAATCCATCCTTTTAATTTGGTTTTATAAATAAGAGCGTATAATCCTCAACGTCAACGACAATACTTTTGGAGTAGTTCGTCTACCGAAGGTGTGCTTCCCAGGGATTTTACCTTATTCCAGTCTGCACATGCGCCATCTTTGTTGCCCAGCATAAGTTTACACAGACCGCGTTTGTAGAGATTATCCTTGTCGTTTGGAGCATTAGCTAAAGCCTTATCATAATAGTACATAGCCAATTCGTAATCGCTCCTGTTGTAGGCCTCAATGGCTTTTTGTTCGGCCAAAACCGCAGGTATAGCCGTGGCAGAAGTAGAATAACCTAAATTTACAGACATTTGCACGGATACAGGGTTTCCTTGAAGCATAGCTGCTTTCCAGTTTCTCCGTTGTTGATTAAATATTTTTATAAATAGGTTGTCGAATTTTGTATCAATACCCTCCAGTATCCGCACACTATCGATAAGACCGGTTTTGGAAACAACAAAAGTTGCAGTAAGGTTACCGGCGCGACCATCCATGCTAGTCCTGGTGCGAATACCATCGTATATTGCCTGTTGAAAGCTGCGCCCTTTATAAGTGGCGTATATCTTACGGCTTTGCTTATAAATGGTGTCTTGACCTTTTATGGAAACAATATCATCAGGGCCTAGCGGTAAGTAGTTCTGGAATTTAGTTTCAGGTACAAAATAGAATTTTAAAGCATCATCATCATCAAATCCGTTAGGTCCCGCTTGTAGTAATACTAAGGTGTCTTTTAGGGATTCAATGCGATAGCTGTTAATATAACCACCCTCGGGTGATTTAATAACTAGCGAATTGCCGTTGATTTCAAATAACCGATCCGAGCCGTTTTCAAAGTAGGCTGTGGCTATATTTAAACGATCAGGCTGGGAAAACTTATATTTAATATACAAGTATTTAAGCGGATTTGCGTCGGGCAAGCTTGCACCATTCGGATAAGTGACCTGCGCAGTAACCCATATATTAAAGATATTTTTAGAAAAGTTTTGAGCAGAGGCACCACCCGTTAGAAGAGTCAAAGCAATAATACAGATAGCTTTCATTGTGAATTAGTCAAGTATCTAAAGTTAATCATTGAAGTTGGCTTTAAAGATTATGCATACTTTTTTGTAGCGTTTAAAAAGCTGTTTGGCTTATCGCCGTCTATGGTTTAAACGAAAAAGCCTCCGGATGATGATCCGAAGGCTCTGTTAATCAACAGGTATTTTAATATTATTTGGTAGCTACCAAGCTGATGTTAAGGATAAACTCATCATCAATAGCTTTGTCGCCAATGGCATCAAAAAAGCTTTTTGAGTTGTATTTAATGTTGTGCTTGGTGCGGTCAACTTTAACATTTACAGCTTTAGCTGTTAATGTGTTACCTGCTACTGTATAAGTAGCCGGGAAAGAAATTGCGTTGGTTATGCCTTTTATAGTAAGGTTACCTGTTACCACAACACTGCCATTACCTGACTTTGTAATTTTAGTAGTTGCAAACTGAGCTTCAGGGTATTTAGCAACACCAAAGAAATCGTCAGATTTTAAGTGACCCAATAACTTACCTTTTGAATCCTCGTCTGTAAGGTCTTTATTGCTGATAGAAGCCATATTGATAGCAAAGCTGCCTTTAGCCGGAACATTGTCTTCAGTTACAATAGTTCCTGAAGCCAATTTAATTTCGCCATTGTGCTGGCCCAATACTTTTTTACCTGTCCACTCAATGTTGCTTTTTTGAGTGTCAATTTTGTAGGTTTCAGTTTTTACTGCTTTAAATGCCAATAACGCCGTTACTGCCAAACCAATTGTTAAGAGTGATATTTTTTTCATTTTTTTTGTTTTAATGATTATGGGTCAAATATAGATTTTAATATTACATGTTTAAACACGTATGTTGTTTAATTGCATGGTTTTGACAATTGAATTACGTAATGGTTTAGGTTAATGTGATTTATTATTCATCAGCCTTGTTTTTCATCATCATTAAAAGCGAATACGCTCCTTTTGTCACAAAAGTTGCCTGCTTTAACTTGGCCGGAGCATTTAATATTTCGGTAAAGCCGTTCTCGCTTTCGCCAATATTTACTTCCGTCATTTCATAACTATTTTTGCCCACTACTTTATATAAGTATTGTTTGCCTTCAAATTCAACCAAAGCATCAGTAGGTATGGCTGTTGCTTTCACGTTTTTAACCTGCACTTCGGCATTCATATACGTACCGGGTACCAGGGTTTTGTCGTAGTCCTCAAAATGGCAATGTACTTCGGTATTGCGTTCGGCAGACAGGTCGCGGCCAATCAGCAATATCTCGCCCTCGTGTTTTTTATCAGGGTTGTTGTTGGTATATGAAATAACTTTCTGCCCAATATAAAGCTTATCCAGGTCCTTCTCATAAACTTTTAGCCCCAGGTGTATATCTGTTGGGTTAACCAGTTCAAAAAGCACTTCGGTTGGTGACACATATTTGCCGATGTTAACATTAACTTTTGATACAAAACCGCTGATGGGCGAATAAATATTTACGCTGCGCGCGATATTGGATTCGCTGATGCTGCGCACGTTTATGCCCGCTAACTGCAACTTTTGCCCAAGCGATGTGATCAACACCAATTGCGTATGATAGTCAGCTTCGGCCTGCTGATAAACCTTGTCGCTTGCTGCCTTGCTTTGGTTAAGGTCTTTTTGACGCTTGTATTCGTTTTCAAGATAGTTGATCCGCGCTTTCGCGGTTAGGTAATCCTGTTGCAATTGTATGTATTGCTGGTCCTCAACGGTGGCTATGGCTTCGCCTTTGTTTACGTGCATGCCGGGCAGTAATTTGGTTGATTTTAAATAACCGCCCAGCGGAACGCTGATAGAAACCATGTTTTGCGGCGGCACATCAATTTGCCCGTTCAATTTTAAAACAGACGATATATCTTTTTGCTCAGTTTTTCCGGTTGTTATGCCGGCATTTTTAAACTGGGCATCGGTAAGGGTTACAATGTTATCGCTGCTTTTTTCTACACCGGCATCTTCCGCAACTTGCTTTTTATCGCCGCAGGCGGATACTAAAAATAACAGTGCTGTTAAATATATAATGGGTTTCATGATTACTTGCTGTTGAAATAGTTAACTTGAATTATTGCTTCTATATAGTTGCGCACTGCATCTAAATAATCGTTTTTTACTGCGGTGGCCTGGTTTATTAACTGCACCCACTCCAGGTAATTGATGTTGCCTGCCGCCAATTGCTGATTAGCCGCAGTAGTTATTAATGCCGCGTTCTTTAATGCATGGTCCTCAAAATACTTAACCGCCTGCGCGTATTTTTCTTGTTGTAGTACTGCCTCGTTATAAGCGGCATTAATATTTTGTACATCGGCCGTGTAATTATTTTCAGCCATTTGTTTATTGAGCTGTGCGCTTTTTATTCGCGCCTTTTGCGAGCCGGCAAAAATTGGAATACCTACACCTATCTGTACTGAGTTAAAGCGGGTTGATCCGTTATAAAAAACGTTGTCTGCACCCACCCCCCTTATGCTGGTATTATTGTAACCAATAGACAGATCGGGAAGTAGCTTGCTTTTTTCGAGCGCTACGGCAGCGTCGGCGGTTTGTAGTTGCTGTGCCGATAACATCAGCGCCGGGTGTTGTTTAACAGAAACAACATCTGCTATAGCAGCCATGCCGGGTTTAAACACTTCCGCCGCAGGCGTAAACACGCTTGTAGTGTTTAACAGCAACTGAAACTGTAATTGCAAAACCGCAGAGTCCTGTTTTAAGGGGTTAAGTTGCTGCTCTATTTGGCCCAACAAAATTTCGGCACTTGTTTTTTCCAAAATATTGGCCTCACCCTTTTCAAGGCGCAACGATGCTTTTTTATAAAAATTACGGTACAGGCTATCGGTGTAAAGCAGGAGCTGCCGCTTTTGCTCTAAAAGGGTTAGGGCATAAAATACTTGCGTTACCTGTTTTTTTAATGAAGCTTCTTGCACGGCAACATTCAGCACACTGCTTTTCCAGTCTTGTTTTAAAAGCTCTTTCTGACGGCTGTATACCGTAGGAAAACTGAACGATTGGGAGATACCGAATTTGGTATCGGTGTAACTGCTGTTAAACTGGCCCAATTCGCCAAAAACGTTTGCCTGTGGTATAGTGGTTGATGTACCTATAAGCGCCTGCTGATATTTTGCTTTTAACAGATTCTGCTTTATATGCAAATTGTTCTTTAAAGCGGTATCAATAGCCGCTTTTAGTGCAATGGGTCTTTGTGCATTTGCTGATATGCCCGCCCCTGATAATAAAAACACTGCCAGCGCAGCAACCGGTTTGGCTAAAGTGTTCTTAAAGCCTTTTTCGCTTATTATATACAATACGGGCAAAACAAACAGGGTTAAAAAGGTTGCAATCAGCAGCCCGCCTATTACAACGGTAGCCAGCGGGCGTTGCACCTCGGCCCCAGCGCCGTTACTTAGTGCCATAGGCAAAAAGCCTAATGATGCTACAAAGGCCGTCATTAAAACCGGGCGCAATCTTAATTGCGTTCCGGTTAGTACTATGGTTTTCATATCGGTAATTCCCTGTTTTTTTAAGCTGTTAAATTCAGATATCAGCACAATGCCATTAAGCACCGCCACACCAAACAGCGCAATAAAACCAACACCCGCGCTTATACTAAACGGCATGCCCCGCATTGCCAAAAATAGAATGCCGCCAATAGCAGATAGCGGAATAGCCGAATAAATAAGCAAACCCTGCTTTACAGAATTGAATGCAAAATATAGCAACAGTAAAATAAGCGCCAGCGATACAGGTACTGCTACCATCAGGCGTTGTTTGGCGGCATTCAAATTTTCAAAAGCGCCGCCGTAGGTTATGTAATAGCCTGCAGGCAATTTAAGCTGACGGTCAACCTTTGCCTGTAAATCATTTACAATGGTCTCAACATCGCGGCCGCGTACGTTAAAGCCCACAATTATGCGTCGTTTGGCGTCTTCGCGCTGTATCTGGTTGGGGCCGTCCTTTATCTTTACATCAGCTAATTGATATAGGGGAATCTGCGTTCCCTGCGGCGTTGGTATCAGCAGGTTTTGTATATCCTGCAAGTCCTTTTTTTGCCCGCTACTTATGCGCACCACTATATCAAAGCGTTTCTCGCCTTCAAATAAAGTTCCGGTAGTTTGCCCGGCCAGCGCGGTATTAACCACTTTGTTTATATCGGCTATATTAAGCCCGTACTGTGCAATAGTATTGCGGTTATATGTGATGATAACCTGCGGTAAGCCGGCAACGGCTTCTACATACAGGTTTTGTGCGCCATCTACTTTATTAGCTATCTTACCCAATTTATTGGCATAAGCAGCCAGTGTATCAAGATCCTCGCCAAATATTTTACACACCACATCCTGCCTTGCACCGGTCATCAGTTCATTAAAACGCATTTGCACCGGGAACTGAAAGCCCGCCGTTATACCCGGAACGGCTTGCAGAGCGGTGCCCATTTTTTCGGCCAGGTCATCAAAGGTTTTGGCAGATGTCCATTCGCTTTTTGGTTTTAATATAACCATCATATCGCTGGCCTCCATTGGCATCGGGTCGGTGGGTACTTCGCCGCTGCCAATTTTAGTAACCACTTTTTCCACCTCGGGAAACTGCGTTTTTAAAATATGCGCTGCCTTTTGCGTGTTGGCGATGGTGGTATTAAGGTTACTGCCCGTAAGTACCCTGGTATCAACCGCGAAATCACCTTCCTCAAGCGCGGGTATAAACTCGCCGCCTAAGGTGGTGAGGACAAGCACGGAAATAACAAACAGCCCTATAACACCCATTAATAAACTTTTTGGAAAGCTTATAACCCGCTCAAGACTATAACTGAAAGATCTTGTTATTCTTTCCATCAGCCTTTCCGAAAAATTAAAGCTGTGTTTTATTTTTTTACTCAGGAATACCGAGCTCATCATAGGTATGTAGGTAAGCGACAAAATAAACGCGCCCAATAACGCGAATGCTACCGTTTGCGCCATAGGCTTAAACATTTTACCTTCAATGCCCTCCAGCGCAAAGATGGGCAAATAAACCACCAGGATAATCATTTGCGCAAACACAGCGCTGTTCATCATCTTACTTGCTGCACCGGTTACCTCGCCGTCCATAGTGGGCTGGTCAATGGTGTTGGTTTGGCTAAACTGTTTGCCATGACTAAGCCGGTGCATTACGGCTTCAACAATAATTACCGCGCCGTCTACTATCAATCCAAAATCAAGTGCACCCAGGCTCATTAAATTGCCGCTTACGCCAAACAGGTTCATCATAATAATAGCAAACAGCATAGCCAGCGGGATAACTGATGACACCAATAACCCGGCTCTTAAGTTGCCCAGAAACAGTACCAATACAAGCACAACAATAAGTGCGCCTTCCAGTAAATTACGCTCAACCGTACTTATGGCATTGTTAACCATTTTGGTACGGTCTAAAAATGGCTCAACTACCACACCCTGCGGCAGCGTTTTCTGGATCTGCGCAATGCGCTCCTTTACATTTTTTATTACCTCGCTGCTGTTGGCGCCTTTCAGCATCATTACAACGGCACCTGCTACTTCACCTTCATCATTATAGCACATGGCGCCGTAGCGGGTGGCATAGCCTGTTTTAACATCGGCCACATCTTTCATAAACAAAGGCGAGCCATCGCCATTGTTGCGGATAACCGTGTTGTTGATGTCGTTTATACTGCCCATCAAACCCTCGCTGCGGATGTATAAAACGGTTGGTCCCTTTTCAATATAAGCGCCGCCTGTATTTTGATTGTTATTCTCCAGCGAATTAAAAACATCCGTTATAGTAATGTTATGCGATAGCAGTTTATTAGGATCAACTTCTACCGAGTATTGCTTGAGCTTGCCGCCAAAACTGCTTACTTCGGCAACACCTTTAACCCCCAGTAGCTGCCGTCTAACTATCCAGTCCTGTATGGTGCGCAGTTCTGTTTCGTCGTACTTATCCTCAAACCCTTTTTTGGGCTTAACCACATATTGGTAAATTTCGCCAAGGCCAGTGCTTACAGGGCCCAGTTCGGGAGTGCCTATGCCCGCAGGAATTTGGGTTTGTACTTGCTGCAAGCGCTCGGCAACCTGCTGCCTTGCCCAATAAACATCAGTAGCATCATCAAAAACAATGGTAACTAAAGACAAGCCGAACCTTGAAAAGCTCCGGATCTCTTTTATCCCCGGGATATTGCTGTTGGCCTGCTCTATAGGGTAAGTAACCAACCGCTCAATATCAGTAGCGCCAAATGATGGCGCGATAGTGATTACCTGCACCTGGTTATCGGTAATATCGGGTACGGCATCAATTGGCAGCCGCGTAAACTGGTAAAGGCCATAGCCAATTAGGGCAATTGTAAAAAGCCCTACAATAAGCTTATTCTTTACAGAAAAAGCTATTATATGATCTAACATAAAAATAAGATTGTTGAATAATTTGCAATTCAAAAAACACAAACACATAGCGCAGCGCAGGCCGTACTATAGCAAGGGTTTAATAAAATTTGAACATGAAAATGATCAACAGGATTTTGGCGGTTGCCAGATACGTGACAGATAGGAAGATGCAATAAACTCTTTCTTCATAATAAACCGCTGATCTTTTTTTATTTGAACCGGCAGATGTACGGGTATGTTAATATTTTGCGGAACAATTACCGGAACAACGGCACTAATACATTTATCAAGTGTTTTAAACGGAAGTTGCATGTCCTCGGCATAATCGCTGGATAGCGGGCTGCCATGCATATAGTGCATATCCAGGAAATCAAGAAAGGAAATATCTTTATTTATTTGCTTGTGCTCATAATAGTGCTCAAAAACCACAGGTAGCTTCAATAGCTGATGTAACTCAGTTGTTGAGAACAGATAAGCTGTTAAAATTAATATGGCCGTAAATTTTTTCAATTGACCCTAAAGTTAAACAACGCTAATGAATTAATACTAAAAAAATATAAGATTGATACAAACCCAACGGAAATGTTCAGGGCCTGAGAATATTTTAAACAAATTATTACCTTAGTGCTGTAAACCAATATAAATCAATCTTATGAATTTCCGCAAATATGCATTTGCTGCTATACTTATAGTGCTTGGTGGCTTTTCAACCCAGGCTCAAACAAAAAAACCTTTAATAACCCTGAAGGCCATTGACCCCGCGTTTAACAAGCTGGTAAGTAAAACCGCCAAAGCCGAAATTTTGGCCGAAGGCTTTGTTTGGAGCGAAGGACCCGTGTGGATAGAAAGCCAGCAGATGCTGTTGTTCTCTGACGTTAAAAAGAATAAGATATATAAATGGTCTAAAGAAAAAGGAAAGCAAATTTATCTGTACCCATCCGGCTATACAGGCAAAACTATTCGCGGAGGCGAACTGGGCTCAAACGGACTAGCCTTAAGCCCCGAAGGAAAGTTGATAATATGCCAGGACGGTAACCGCGCGGTGGTTGCCATGGATGCGCCTTTAAACAACCCTAAACCAAAGTATAAAACCATTGCTAATAACTACAACGGGTTAAAATTTGACAGCCCTAACGACCTTGATTTTTTAGACAACGGCGATATTTATTTTACAGACCCACCTTACGGCCTGGAAAAGAATGTTGACGATCCGCTTAAAGAAGCCAAATACCAGGGCGTTTATCGCATAGCTAAAAAAGACGGCAAAGTAACCTTGCTTACCACAGAAATTACACGCCCTAACGGCCTTGCTTTTTTCCCCGGCAAAAAAAGAGTGCTGATAGCCAACTCAGATCCGTTGAAACCGGATTGGTATGTTTATGATCTGAATAAAGATGGCTTGTTGATCAACAAAAAAACATTTTTTACAGCGCAAATGCCTAAAGAATATAATGGCGTACCTGATGGTTTAAAGATAGATAAAGAGGGCAACGTGTTTGCCACTGGTCCGGGCGGTATATTTGTGCTGAACAGCGCGGGTAAATTGTTAGGCAAAATAGAAGTTGATGATCTGGCATCAAACTGCAGCTTTTCTGCCGATCAGAAAACGTTGTATGTTACCAATAACCACAGGGTTATAAAAATATCGTTAAGATAAATTTAGCATATTTATGAATTTACGTAAATCGGTATTTACCGCTTTAATTATAACGCTTGCGGGCCTGTCGGCGCAGGCCCAATTCCAGTTTCAGCCACAACAAGGAGGGCCTTTAATAAGGCTGCAATCAATGGATCCGGCTTTTGATAAGCTGGTAAGCAAGGATGCAAAGGCCGAAGTTTTGGCCGATGGCTTTATGTGGTGCGAAGGGCCTGTGTGGATAGAAAAACATAAAATGCTTGTTTTTTCTGACGTACGGAAAAACATCATCTATAAATGGACGCAGGAGAAAGGCAAGGAAGTTTACCTTGAGCCTTCGGGATATACAGGTAGCATTCCGCGGGGTGGCGAAATGGGTTCAAACGGTTTAGGGTTAAATCCGGCCGGCGAGCTGGTGATCTGCCAGAATGGTGACAGGCAAATAGCGGTAATGGATGCCCCCTTAGATAAGCCCCAGCCAAAGTACAAAGTGTTAGCAGCCAACTACAACGGCCTGAAATTTGATAGCCCCAATGATATTGCGTTTTTAGATAACGGGGATATTTATTTTACAGACCCGCCCTATGGTTTAGAAAAAAATGTTAACGATCCGCTTAAAGAGGCCAAATACCAGGGTGTTTACCGCATAGCAAAAAAAGACGGCAAGGTTACTTTGCTAACCACAGAGATAACCCGCCCCAACGGCATAGGTGTTTTCCCCGGAGGAAAGCAGATATTGATAGCCAACTCTGATCCGGCAAACCCGGTTTGGTATACTTACGATTTGGATAAGGACGGCTTGTTGGCTAATGGTCGTGTATTTTATAAAGCTACAGGGCAAGGGTTTGGTTCGCCGGATGGCTTGAAGATAGATAAAGAAGGGAATGTGTTTGCAACAGGGCCGGGAGGTTTATGGATATTTGATAAAACCGGAAAACTATTGGGCCGAATAATGATAGACATGCTTACATCAAACTGCAGTTTCTCTGCCGACCAGAAAACACTATATGTAACAAACACTAACAGGGTGCTTAAGATAACGTTGCGGTAAATGCAGGTGTAACCCTTTAAATTAGTTGACATGCTAAAACAATTTTTAAAAAAAGCCATACTGCTCATCGGCCTTTGCGGCATAAGCCTTTTTGCATCGGCACAGGTAGTAAAGGAGCGCGCAACACTTACGCCCAACTGGGTACGCTTGTATAAGCCTTTCCGCATTGTAGGTAATCTTTATTATGTGGGTACGTATGATCTGGCTTGCTACCTGATAGTTACACCGCAAGGCAACATATTGATCAATACAGGCTTGGCGGCATCAACCCCCGTTATAAAAGCCAATATTGAGGAACTCGGCTTTAAACTTACCGATATAAAAATACTGCTCACCACCCACGCGCATTACGACCATGTTGGCGCCATGGCCGAAATTAAAAAACTAACCGGCGCCAAAATGATGATCAACGAAGCCGATGCAAGTGTGCTGGCAGATGGCGGCACATCAGACTATGCCTACGGTGGCGAATTTCCCAGTTTTGCACCGGTAAAACCTGATGTATTGTTAAAGAATGGTGATAAAGTTAAACTGGGCGGCACCGAGATCACCATTGTAAATAGCTACGGCCACAGTAAGGGCGCAAACAGCTTTTTATTGAATGTTAAGGACGACACCAAAATCTGGAAGGTGTTTATTGCCAATATGCCCACCATTATTGCCAATGAGCCTTTTACAGCGGTGCCGGGCTACCCCAACATTTCTACCGATTACGCCCAGACTTTAGCCTCACTTAAAGCGCAGACCTTTGATATTTGGCTGGCATCGCACGCCGACCAAATGAAAATGCATACCAAGCGCAAGCCCGATGATGCGTATAACCCATCAGCATTTGTTGATCGCGCCGGATTTGATGCCGCTATAGCCAATTTTGATGCGGCGTATCAGCGGAAGATAAAGCAGTAGGGTTATAATACTACGGCATTAATCCCAAATGCCGTTTTGCCCGGTTAATATCAGCGGTTCGCCGCCGGTTACCATAATGGTATGTTCGTGTTGTGCAACAAAGCCGCCTTTATTGCCCAAAAGTGTCCAGCCGTCGGCTTGTTCTTCCGCAATTGTAGACCGGGTTGATATGAAAGTCTCAATAGCAACTACAGAATTCTTTTTAAAGCGTGTGGTATTATATTTATCGCAATAGTTGGCAATTTCATGAGGTTCCTCATGCAAAGCGCTGCCAATGCCGTGTCCGGTTAGGTTCTTTATTACGGTATATCCCGATTTTTTTGCTTCCGTCTCAATCAGCCTGCCTATTTCCGAGATCCGCACACCGCCCTTAATATTACCTATAGCTTTCTTTAAAATATTTTTTGAAGCCTCAACCAATTTTCCATGGCCGTGTATGTCCTCGCCCAATACAAACGATCCGCCGTTATCTGCCCAAAAGCCGTTCAACTCGGCAGATACGTCAATGTTAATCAGGTCGCCTTCACATAAAATTTTATTTGCCGAAGGGATGCCGTGCGCAACCTCGCCGTTAACACTTATGCAGGTGTGCCCCGGAAAGTTATAGGTTAGCAATGGCGCAGAGCGTGCGCCCATTTCCTGCAGCAACGCAGCACCATACTCATCAAGTTGTTGGGTTGACATGCCGGGTTTGGCGTAGTCGCGCATGTTTTTTAAGGTGATGGCTACGGCATGGCTGGCCTGCTGCATGCCAATCAATTCGCTTTCTGTAGAGATAGACATTTTAAAAGTTTTTCTGATAGCAAAATTAGTAATAAAACATTTTACCGTACTTTAGTGAATGTCATTTAATCGCGCTTCTGTGCTGAGCGTACCATCACCAATTATTGTTGCTTATAAACTTATACGGGTATGAAAATTTTAAAGGGCTTACTCATTGCTTTGCTTTTAGCTGTTTGCTTCCATCCTGTTCTGGCGCAAAATAAAGCCGCCTCTACAGCCAAAGTAACACCTTGTTTAGATGTGCTTAAACTCTTTACCGCCGCTAACGTACCCGCTATGGCCCCCGAGGAAGAAGCCATACCGCCTATTGCTACGCCCGGAGAAGCACCTGCCAATTTACCCGGCAACGGACTGGCCCGGCATGCCATGCTCTACATTGGCGAGAACAACAACAAAATGGCCGTTATTAATAACGGCAAAGTGATATGGACCTATCAAACCGGAAAAGGGCCTGAGTATGATGACGTGTGGATGCTCTCCAACGGCAACATCCTGTTTAGCCGCATGCAGTATGTTGCGTTGATAAGCCCGGATAAGAAAGTGTTGTGGCGGTATGATTGTAAGCCAGCTACAGGTTTAGCGACAACCGAAGTACACAGCTGCCAACCCATTGGGCTGGATAGGGTGATGTTTGTAATAAACGGTTTACCGCCTAAACTGATGATCGTGAATATTAAAACCGGTAAAGTAGAGGTGGAACACGAACTGCCCAACAAAATGCCGCCAAACGCCAACGATATTCACGCGCAATTTAGGCGCGCCCGCGTTACCGCGCAGGGCACCTACCTGGTTTCTTTCCTCAACCTGGATCTGGTGGTGGAGTATGATAAGAATTTTAAGGAGATGTGGATATACAATATTCCATCGCCCTGGGCGGCAATACGGTTGAAAAACGGCAATACGCTTATTAATGACGAGAGAGACTGGCTTGCACGCGAAGTAAATGCCAAAAGCGAAACCGTTTGGGAGTTTAATTTTAAAACAGATCTGCCTGCCGAATACCAGTTTCTATCCGCGCCGCAAACCAGCACCCGGCTGGCCAATGGCAATACCATTTTTACCTCGCGCGGGCAAAAGGGCCGCGGCCCGCAGCTGATTGAGGTAACACCCGATAAAAAAATAGTTTGGGTATTGAATGATTGGAAAAACGTGGCCGACGCCACTGCGGTGCAGATATTGGATGATGAGGGTGTGCCTGAAGTGCCGGGGGAATCTGGGCATTGAACAGGTTATAAGTTTGAAACCTAACTGATAACACCACGGTTCGTAAGGTTCTCTGCGAAAGGCCCTACGGAGACAGAGTATTGAAAGTCACAAAACACTGGGAGGTACAAAATGACTATTTTAAATAAAACCTTAACGATGATAACCTTATTAGTTTTTTTGTCCATAAAAGACGATAAAGCCTGTAAGATATTTTGCGATAACTTAGCTGTGATAAAAGAAAGTGTTGAAAAGAAAACGACTGTTAACGCGTCTAAAATAAGTGAAGCGATTTCTTTTTTGGAACAGGTTACTTTAATCAAGTCTACTTCTGATGGCAATTTTTTTGGCAGATTTAATCCAACGAAACAAGACTTTAATAATTGGAATCAATGGTTTAAAAAAAACAAACAGATGCTTTATTGGGATGAAAAGGAACAAAAAGTGAAACTGAAAGCTAAACTACGTCACTGAGTATTTCCGTCCCCTTAGGATCCCAAGCTGGCGCAAGAATGTAGCGCGGGAAATGAGCGTGGTGTTCTTGTGCCTAAATAGCCTAGATGCTATATTTAATATATGAGCACAAAGCTTGATAGATATGGGCCTTACCTTATAACGGTAATATTCCCACTCATAACTTTGTTCTGAAACATCAATTCAATTACATAGTAATAGGTTGATGCCGGAACATCTTTGCCATTGGTGCTGCCATCCCAATCTTTGCTGTAGCCTTTAGACCGATACATAAGCTGGCCGTATCTGTTATAAATACTTACCAGGCAATCAGGATAACTTGAAAGCCCTTTTATAAACCAGGTGTCGTTAATTCCATCTGCGTTGGGGGTAAACGTATTGGGTATTTCAACCCTCGTAACTATGTTAACCTTTAAGGTCCGGCTTTCCACAGGCAAGCTGCAGCTGTTGCTTGCTGCAATTGCAAATTTCACCAGGTCGCCGTTTACCAGTGCTGTACTTTCAAATTTCAGGCTGTTATTGCCGGTTGCTATGCCGTTTACATACCATTCATAACCAGTATTGTTACTGCCGTTCCTTACGTCGGCCATGAAAGTAATCGCGGTTCCAGGAAAAACATAATCAACAGAAGCAGCAATAGTAACAACAGGTGTTACCGGACTTATTAGAGCAACTGTAAGAACATTTGAAACAGCCGGAAAACCGCTTAAACAAGGGCTTTCGTTATTTATAAGTGTACAGGTAACATTGTCGCCGTTATGCAATTCAGTACTTTCAAATATGTTGCTATTATTGTTTGGGATACCGACATTGTTTACCCGCCACTGATATACTGGCTTTGTACCACCATTGTTCCCTGTGGCTGTAAACGTGATAAGCGCGCCACTACAATTACTTGGGTAGCTGGCTGCAATACTTACATCAGGCGTAACAGGTAATACCACAGTTAAAGTTTGCGATTTAGGCTGTGCCGATACATAATACGGCTGTGTAGTATTTTGCGAAATTGTAATTACTGTGCTGCCCGCGCCTATGATATGAATAAGGCCGGCCGCAGAAATGGTAGCCACGTTCTGATTACTACTGGTATAACTTACCGGTATGGCGTTATCGCCTATAAAGGCATTGGCATCAAAATCAGCACTGCACACCGTTTTAGTTTCAAAAGCCGGTAAACTAACATATAAAGTTTCTGTAACTGTAAGATACTGGATTGCGGGCTCAGCATCAGCGTAATTCTCATTCCCTGCCTGCCTGGCAGTAATGGTGCTTAAGCCCGGCCCCACTACGTGTATGAGTCCGTTAGCAGTAACGGTTGCAACAGCAGGGTTGCTGCTGGTGTAAGTAATAGGTGTTTCGGGGTTAGTACTGGTGCCTTTGGGGTCGTAGTTGTTATTAGCGTCAATATTAGGCAGCTGCGGCGTGGGTAACGTAATAATTGAAGGTTTTTTTGAAGTAGCGGCCACTGTAATATTAATGGTGGTACTATGGCTGCCGCCGCCGTTATATGCAGTTATGATGTAATTAGTAGCGGGCCATAAAGTTTTTGGGGTGCCGCTTATAACACCTGTTTGAGGGTTAAAGCTCAATCCTGCCGGTAGCGGTTTGTCAATAGCGTATCCTGATATGATCACTTTATGGATTTGTCCTATTGTGCCAATGTAAAGGGCTCCTTTGCCATCCAAAGCCAGGCCAATAGGGTTGCTAAAGCCGGTTGCCACCGTTATAACTTCGCCGGTAGGCCATATTACAGAAAGTTCACCACTGTTCTGTTCAACAACATATATATTACCGGTTCCGTCAACCCTCAGTTCACGAGGATAGCTAAGGCCGGTAGCCACGGTAGAGACCATTCCGCCGGGGGTGATCTTTCTTATCGCCCCGTTTTGCGCATCAGAAACATATAAATTGCCCGCGTTGTCAATACCCACAGCGGTAGGTGTGTTGAACCGCGCCGTGGCAACATTACCATCATTAAACCCTGCACCGGCAGTTCCGGCTACTGTGGTTACCGCGCCAGACGAACTGATTTTCCGTATTAAATTATTACCCTGATCTGCCACATAAATATTGCCTGCTGCATCCTGTGTCATCCCTCTTGGCGAATAAAAACTTGCCAGTGTGCCTATTACGTTGTCTGCTGCTCCGGCATTACCATTTCCCGCAAAAGTTGACACCATGCCATCGGTGGCAATCTTACGGATCAGCTGATTGCCCATGTCGCTTACATAGATATTGCCGGCGGCATCTCGCGAAAGCGCATCTGGCTGAGCAAATGTGGCGGTGTTGGCGGGGCCGTTTGTTGCGCCCGGATTGTTACCCGTTGGGCCTGCCAAAATGGAAACAATACCCGCCGGGCTTACTTTATTTATTTTATTGTGGCCGTAATTAGCAGCATACAATGTACCGTCGGGTTCAACTATCAAGCCGGTTACATATTCAAAAGGACCAGGCCCCGCAAACACCGACTGCCGACCGTAGACAGTTGCCGGTACGTTTCCGCCTGTGTTATTGGGTGTTAATGGTGTAATTGGTGTATTTATGCCGAACACCTGCGGCGTTAAATAAGATATATTAGGCGGAGCTATTATTGTTGTTGGAATATCATTCACCTTTATTGAAGTGGTAGCTTTTGGGTGCCCGGCCTTTGTAATATTTACCTGATAAGTGTTATGAGACTGGCCATAGACCATTAACTTTAAATGGAGCAGAAACAAAAAGAGAATGACTTTATTAACGTTGATCATATACGTGCGACAGGCGGTCGTTTATTGGGCTAATATCGTTTAAAGCCAGAAAAAAAGGAAATTATTTAAGGCGTTTAGTTTAATTCTCCGTCTCAAGCGAGGGACGCTGAGCCATTGTGGCGTCAACGCATCTTGCTTTCGATTCAAGAAGAAACGTAAGCTTAGCGCAATAACGCTTTGCATAGCTTAATTATATATTTACAGCATGGCAGAAAAAAAATATCACGAGCAACATAACCATGATCAGAGTCTCTCGCAGAGTGCCCGAAGGAGACTCAAAAGGAGTCTAAACCGGAGACGGGAAAGAGCTAAGAAAGGTAAGGCATGGTTGATACGTAGCATAGGCACGGCATTCTGTTTAATAGTTTTTTTATACATTCCCTATCAAATAGTTGGTGGTATAATAATGAACTATTTAGTACAAAGAAATGGTGTATGCATTAAAGGTATTGTTACAACCAACGTCAGACATATTAGGTACAGTAAGCCGAATTACTTATATAAAATTAGTGTAAATGGTAAGGAATACATGGGTAATTCTCTTTATACCGACGAGCGTAAAGTTGGGGATACTATTTGCGTATTATATTTGAAGTCTTTCCCTTCAAATAACAAGCCGATTAACTTTTTCGACCCGGACGAAAGGGTTAATTGCGATTGTAAGTGAGGACGCATGTCAATTTAGCGTCCCGTCAGTTTCCCGTCCCCTCAGAGTGTAATGAAAGGGACCAAGAGCTCAAATATTGGTCATTTTGTTTGCTTTTTTTATTCCGCTTCCCGCCAAATCACACAGTATGTTGAATATTAAAATATTATATCAATTTTACAGCTATTCTTCCTGACGAATAAGTTGCGTCGCTTTGTTCCGCTTATAAAATTAAATTGCTGATTATCAGTTAACTGAAAAATAGCTTGCTCCGCTTTGTTCCGCTTGCTTCACACCCACTGGCGGAACAAACTTCCCCGCATATACCCGTACCTGTGTTAGTTTAATGTTAAGTCAATATTATTTGCATGTTAAAATAATAATATACAAGCTATTGATTTTATGAGTAGCTTTAATTCTACAACCAATTTTAAACAAAGATGATCGGGCGTGCAGGCAGGCTTTTAGTGTTGTTGCTGATCATTACTTTTCCCTCAGCATTTGGCCAAAGTAATGACAGGAGGCTATGCTTTGAGTTTTACGAAGGCACCTTTAACAGCCAGATCGACGCCTCGCTTTTGGTTAAAGTTCCAGCTGCTTTAACACAACAAACGGTAAAGGCTTTTTATGCTGATATGAATGCGGGAAATTATCATCCGCTGCTTGATTCTTTGCTCTATTTCAAAAAACGCTATCAACTAAACGACTGGCTGTATTACCAGCTCGTCCGCAAAACCGCCCAGCAGCTAAGTCCTAAGGCCGATAACTATAGCCGGTATACCCTTTATAAATGGTTTCTGCTGGCTAAATCAGGGTACGATGCCCGCCTGGCCCTTACCCGCGATAAGGTAATATTTTACGTATACAACCGTGAAGATGTGGAGGACCTGCCCTTTTTTATGGTAGATGGCAAAAAATACATCTGCCTTAACAGGCATGACTATGCCCGGGTAAACCTTAACGATGATCCGCCGGTGCCGGTGAACATTGCTGTTGACGAAGCAGAAGGACCCTTTTCTTACAAAATAGATAAAATGCCGGATCTGCGCCCTTCTGAATATTTTGATAAAGAGCTGCAATTTACTTACAAGCATAAAGTGTACTACTTTAACATAAAGCTAAGCCGCGAGGTAGAGGGAATTTTCAATAATTACCCTATTGTTGATTTTGCCAGCTATTTCAACATTCCGCTCAGCAAAGAAACCTATGGCTCGCTGATACCTAAGCTAAAAGAGAACACCAAAAAAATGAGTCAGAAAAAGGGCATAGACTACCTTATGCGCTTTACCCGGTACGCTTTTTTGTATGAAAAGGATGAGGATAACTTTGGGCAGGAAAAACGCCTCGCCCCCGAAGAAACCCTCTTCTCAAAATACAGTGATTGTGATGACCGCGCTGCTCTGTTCTTCTATCTGGTAAAGGAGGTGTACAATTTGCCCATGATAGCGCTTTTGTACCCAACTCACATTACTATAGGTGTGCAATTTGATAAACCGGTGGGCACGCCCATTATGTATAAAGGCATGGCTTACTCTGTTTGCGAACCTACCCCACAAAAAGAAGATCTGGGCATTGGACAAATATCAGCTGCATTAAAAAATGCGCCTTATCAGGTGGTTTATCAGTACGTTCCGGCAGTGGCAGGTTTGTAGCAGTTAAACAAACCTGTATTGAAGAATAGCGGTTACTGTTGGAGTAAGCATTTTAATGTCATGCTCGGCATATAAAGGGATCTCCAGAAAATCGCCGGCATTAAGAAACACCTCTTTTCCATCAATGGTACAGGAGCATTTGCCTTGCAGTATAAAAAAGCTTTCTGTATAGTTATCATGCGATTCGTCTGGCACATTAACCTTGGCAACCACCAGCATCTGGGCTATTTTATCATTATGTTGCAGCACCTGTATGTTAAGCCCCTCAAAGGGCTCGGCAGGCAGCAGGTGCTCCACGGCTTGCAGCCAGCTTAAATAATTGGAGTATGCATCGGTTGGTGGCAGATTATTAATGTCAAGTACATCATTCCCAACAAAACCTAGCCGCCCCAGAATTTTCTCTTTCAGTTGAGTCGGAGGGTTTACGGCGTTTGCATCGACCATTTTCTCAATTGCCGCCTCAATGCTGTTTAACTCTTCCTGCAGTTCAGGATATGTTGCGCAGTAGTTTACAACCTGGCTAGCTTCGTCGCTATCCAGCAGGCCTAAACAATACTGTTCTAATATACCGGTGTTTATATAATCCTGTAAATTCATTTAAAGGATGCAGTCAATAGTTTATAACACAATACATTGTAAGTTGCGGAAAAATACCTTTAAGGGGCAAGGGATAATCGTGTTGCAACAAATATATAATATATTTATGTTTTTTAATCTATCAGTCATCTGGTTAATAATTATATTTTATTGCCCACCCGTTTCAAAATGTACTTCGTCCTTTCAAAAATTCTGTTGTTTGTATTGTTACCGCTAAACTGGGCATTTGTCTTGCTCCTTATGGCCGTTTTTAAACGCGACAAAGCTAAACGCAGGCGTTATGTTATAGCAGGCGTAACGTTGCTATATATTCTTGCCGCCCCCATTTTGTTTAAAGGGTTTACGCGCCTGTGGGATGTTAAGCACAACGAAGGGGGTGGTAACACAAAATACTCCTGTGTAATAGTTTTGGGCGGTTTTTCCGGACCAGACGGGCACAACGGCGGACGTTTTAGCTGGGCGGCCGACAGATTTATAAACGGAGCACAGCTGTTAACCACCGGTAAAGCCAAATGCATATTATTTACCGGCGGAAACGGTAGTTTGGCACCGGGCGCCTACCGCGAGGCACCCTGGGCAAAGCTGCAATTACAAAAGTTGGGCATTGCCGATAGTTTGATACTTACAGAGAGCAGCTCGCGCAATACAGTAGAGAACGCCGGGTTTTCAAAAGAAATATTAAGAGCCAACAACCTGCAGCCACCCTATTTACTGGTTACATCCGCCTTCCATATGCGCAGGGCGGTAATGATATTTAACAGAAAGGGAATGGATGTGAGGCCCTACCCATGCAGTTATTTAACTGATGATGGCAGTTTTTACTTCACAGACCTTTTACCACAGGCAGAGATTCTTTCGCATTGGGAGCTTTACCTAAAAGAAGTGGCTGGCTACGCGGTGAACTACTTTGCTACTGAGTGAGTTATTTCTCCCTTTTTATTTGCTGTATCCAGGTTGACTGAGAGGGGTATTAGCACTACATTTGCCTCAGTCTACTATTGGTTAATCTACGTTTATGGGCGTTAATGGAAACTTTTTTTATATCATTTTATAAAAAAAGACGTTTCAATAAAACATTTTACCCCGAAAAACATTAATTACGCTTATGAGTACAATTTTGCACCGGGTACGGTCAATTGATGCTTTTCGTGCCGTTACTATGTTCCTGATGATATTTGTAAATGATATTGACGGAATGCCTAATACCCCGCAATGGATACAGCACGCGCACGAAAGCGCTGACGCCCTTGGGCTTGCCGATACTATTTTCCCTGCTTTTTTATTTATAGTAGGGCTTTCTATTCCGTTTGCCTTTAAGAATCGCTTACACCAGGGGTACTATAAAATTCCGTGGCGCATTGTTACCCGTGCTGCTGCACTTATATTTATCGGCGTTTACTTCACCAATGCCGAAACGTATGACGAAGATGCATCTCTTTTACCGCGCCCCGTATGGGAGAGCCTCGGTACCATTAGTATTTTTCTGATGTTTTTAGATTATAACGTTAATTGGCCTGCCTGGCGCAAATATGCATTGCAGGGTTTGGGTGTTGTGCTGCTCATCATCATGTCGTGGGCATATAAAAGTACAGATCCGGCACATCCCTGGCTGCATTTTTCGTGGTGGGGCATATTAGGGTTGATAGGTTGGGCCTATTTGGTTTGCGCACTTATTTATTATTACTCCGACGGGCAACTGTGGGTTCAGGCCGCGGCATGGTTGTTTTTTATGTTCTTTAATATTGATGTTCATTTTGGCTGGTTTGAGTTTTTAAGCCCCGTGCAAAACTATGTTTGGATAGCGGGTAACGGTGCCATGCAAGCCTTTACAATGGCGGGCGTATTTGTAGCAGTGCTTTATATGCGCCTTGCTGAACGTAATGAGCTTAAATTGCTTTGGATAGGCATGCTGCTTATGTCGGTAATTCTGTTCAATCTGGGTTTTATAATGCGGTACGTAAGCGGTGGTATTTCAAAAATACGCGATACCCCGGCCTGGGTTTTAATTTGTACGGGCATAAGTTTGGTAGTGTATGCGCTATTTATATTTATAGTTGATTTTAAGAAAAAGTATAACTGGGTTAAACCTATTGAACCTGCCGGGGTAGCCACTTTTACAGCTTACATAGTGCCGGGCCTTTTTTATCCAATGTATCAGATAATGGATATAGAATATCCCCAGTTGTTGAGTCAGGGTACAGGCGGATTGATAAAGTGTATTTTATTTGCATTAGCAATGATTTGGTTTACCGGGCTGTTGCAACGGCTAAACATCCGGCTTAAAATTTAACACGCTATGTACATGCAATTGGTTATTGCGGTTTTTATACTATTTTAAACCGCAAGGCCTTATAAAACATGATAAAACCCTTACCGCGCATTCGTTCTATTGATGCTTTCAGAGCAGTTACCATGTTCCTGATGATCTTTGTGAATGACATTGAGGATATCCCAAATACACCCCAATGGATACATCACGTTGCTGACAATGCAGACGGCCTTGGTTTAGCAGATGTTATTTTCCCCGCCTTTCTGTTTATTGTGGGTTTGTCTTTGCCCTTTTCGCTTCAAAACCGTTCAGCGCAAAACAGTAGTTTGCCGCTCCACATTGTTAAACGCTCTGCTATATTGATGTTCTGGGGTTTTCTTTTCTCCAATTTAGATACGTATGATACAGAGAACACCATAATTCAGCCCGGCACCTGGCATTATCTGGCCATATTCGGTATGTTTTTTCTATTTCTTGATTACGGTTGGGTAAAACGCATGTGGGTAAAATACTCCTTGCAAGGCATAGGGTTTTTACTGTTAATGTTTTTAGCAGCAATATATAAAAGCACAGATCCCGAGCAGCCCTGGCTGCATTTTACGTGGTGGGAGATTTTAGGCTTAATTGGCTGGGCTTACTTGTACAGCGCGTTAATATTTTACTTTTCGCAGGGAAGACTTTGGGTTTTGGTTGTTGCATGGGTGGTTTTTGTGTTGTATAACTTGTTGTCGCATTTAGGCTTAACAGACTTTATGTATCCGGCTTATCCATCTATATGGCTGTCGGGTAATGGCGCTATGCAGGCATTTGCTATGGCGGGTGTGGTTACAGCTGCGTTTTATCGTCAAATGTTAGCACAGGGTGGCTTAAACAAATTTTGGCTCACCCTGGCAATCACATCAATCGTAATGTTAGCAATAGGTTTTTTCGTTCGTGGCTATACAGGTGGCTTATCAAAAGCGTACGAAACACCTGCATGGGTTTTTATAAGTACTTCGGCGTGTATTTTATGCTATATGGTGTTTGTTTTTATTATTGATGTAAAACAAAAATACAATTGGCTAAAACCCATTGAAGGGGCAGGTATTGCCACCCTTACCTGCTTTATGTTACCCGATATTTTTTATTCGTGGTTTGAAACAACCAATCTTGATTACCCCGATCTGGTACAAAGTGGCGCATGGGGAGTAATTAGGGGACTTGTATTTGCCTTCCTGACAGTTTGGGCAACGGCGCTGCTATTAAAAATTAAAATCCGCTTAAAAATATAAATATATTCAATTTTCAATAATTACTGAAAGTTTAATATTGTTGTTATCTTTGTTTATGGAAATAGAGATAATGAACACAATTAACGTAAACAACCTTATTCAATTGGCCGGGATAGCACAAATAACATTAGCGCTGGGCAGTGTCTTCATACCCAAATTGCTGAACTGGCGTGCCGAACTACTTAAACCATCTTTGTTGATAAAACAGATGTTCTGGACTTATGCGGTTTATATCCTTGTTATAAATACCAGTTTTGGCTTGGTGTCAGTCTTTGCCAGTCACGATCTTTCTAACGGGTCTAACCTCGCCACAATGCTTACCGGTTTCATAGGCGTTTACTGGATATCACGGTTAAGCACTCAGTTCTTTTACCTCGATCGGCGGGCTTTCCCTAAAGGAAGATGGTATACAATAGGCGAGACCTTGCTGGTATCTGTATTTATTACGTTGAGCACTGTTTACACTTTTGCATTTATATACAATCTGAACCGGCCATGAGCATTTATCCGCAAACGCTTTTACTGATTGTTGCGGTGCAGATCACTCTGGGATACTTGCTGGTAAAGAATAAGCTTACATTTTTGGCGTGGCCAAACCTCTTGTTTTTTTTAATATTGACCGCGACTTTGTTTTTTAAAGCAACTCCCATCTTAAAAATGTTTGCCCTGATTGCAATAACGCTCAACGCAATGAAAATAGTAGTTACTGTAAACAGCTACAACGACACTGCGTTTAGGCTTGGTTTTTTTCAATGGTTAGTATTTACTGCGGGATGGGTGGGGATGCGTTTACAATCTTTTAAAGGCCTTGGGGGCTTAGCTGTTCCCGGTGCCATGCGGCTGCTATTAACAGGGTTAAGCCGTGTGCTGTTAGGCTTTGTATTTCTTGCAGCGGCCCACCTCGCCGTGAAACTGTTTGTTGCTGCTCCCGTAATATTTGTGCTCACAACCGGGCTTATATTAACTGGGCTAAGTTTTATACTGCATTTCGGCTTATTATCTATAACGGCAGGTTTCTGGCGTTTATTTGGTGCCGATACTTACCCGCTGTTCAGGCAGCCTTTCAAATCCAATACCTTGTCTGAGTTTTGGGGCAGGCGCTGGAACCTGGCTTTTATTGAGATGCTTTCCATTGCCGTTTTAAGGCCATTGAAAGCAAAAATAGGCGGTACAACAGCCGTCTTGGTTTCATTTTTGTTTTCAGGTTTGATGCACGAGGTTGCTATTACACTGCCCGTAAACGCTGGCTTTGGCATGCCTACGTTGTATTTCACTATTCAGGGTTTTGCCGTTATTGCCGAAAAGAAAATGGAAAAGGGAAACATATCAGTTTTAAAAAATAAGTTGTTTGCTAAACTGTGGGTGTTATTCTGGCTTATAATGCCAATACATTTTTTATTTCCTAACCCGTTTATTAAACAAATTGTATGGCCGCTGGCAGGTTTAAACGTTTGGTAACTACAACCATTTAATAAGGCGGTATTTGTGCCAATTTTGCCTTTGCAGGCATTTTTAAAAAACGTTTTTCTGTATTATTATTTTTATCTACATTTGCAGGCTAATTGTTGCTCATTGAAATCGCTTAAAAAATATTCCATCCCGTATACCGGTCTGGCTTTAGGAAAGCATAATTTTGAGTATGCTGTTGATGACGCTTTTTTTAGTGAATTTGAATATTCGCTGGTAAAAACGGCTGATTTAAAATGTGAGGTGGAACTGGATAAGCAGGAAACAATGCTGATCCTTAATTTCCGTATCACAGGCACCATCGGTGCTACATGTGATAAGTGCCTGTCGCAGTATCCGCAGTTTGTTGATGTGCAGGAGCAGCAGATTGCCAAGTTTACTGACGTGGAGCTTGGAGATGATGAAGAAATCATCACATTAGGGAAAAACGAAAACGAGATTGCGCTTGCGGGCCTGATCTATGAATATGTTACTGTAGCTGTACCGTTTGTAACGGTTTGCGACAATGAGGGTAACACCTCATACTGTGATAAAGATATGCTGGATAAGCTAAATAACTTATCGGCAAGTAATGAACAAAATGAGAATCCGGACCCACGGTGGGACGCGCTCAAAAAAATTAAATAAATAACAGGAAGTTATGCCACATCCAAAACGTAAAATATCCAAATCAAGAAGAGACAAGCGTAGAACTCATGATAAAGCTGTCGCCCCAACATTAACTACTTGCAAAACCACAGGTGCAGTGCATTTATCACACAGAGCTTACACTGTTGATGGTAATGTATACTACAACGGCAAATTGCTGATTGAGAAAAACGCAGTAGCTTAATTCCGTTTTCGGCGTATGAAAATTGGACTAGATATTATGGGCGGTGATTTCGCCCCTAAGGCTGCGGTTTTAGGAGCAATCAAAGCATATAAAGTCTTAACCGGGCATACGCTGGTGCTCATTGGCGATAAGGAAGCTGCATTAAGCATCCTTGCTGAAAACGAAGTTAGCTCAGATAATTTTGAGTTTGTTCACACCACCGAGGTTATCGGCATGGGCGAGCACCCTACAAAAGCTATTGTTCAAAAGCCCGATTCAAGCATAAGTGTTGGTTTTAGCCTGCTTAAGCAAGGCGCTATACAAGCATTTTCGTCGGCAGGAAACACCGGCGCTATGTTGATAGGCGCTATGTTTAGTGTGAAGGCAATACCGGGTGTTATACGCCCTGCTATAACTACTATTGTACCCAAACTGAAAAACGGTTTGGGTATTTTGTTAGATGTTGGTGCCAATGCCGATTGCAAACCCGATGTGCTGGTGCAGTTTGGCATATTAGGCAGCCTGATGGCGCAAAACGTTTACAAGATAGACAACCCCAGGGTAGCGCTGATGAATATTGGCGAAGAGGAAGAAAAAGGCAATCTGCTTTGCCAGGCCACTTACCCCCTGATGAAGCAAACAACATTGTTTAACTTTGTTGGTAACGCCGAAGGACGCGACCTTTTTAGCGACCACGCTGATGTTTATGTTTGCGATGGCTTTACCGGCAATATCATTTTAAAACTGGCAGAGTCTTTTTACGGAATATCTCGCAAAAAGGGAATAAAAGATGATTTTTTTGACCGTTTTAACTACGAGCAATACGGGGGCAGCCCCATATTGGGTGTTAATGCGCCCGTTGTTGTAGGTCATGGCATTTCAAATGACGAGGCCATTAAAAACATGGTCCTTTTATCAAAAGATATGGTTGAAAGCGAACTGGTTAATAAAATAGCCAAAGCTTTCCAATAAAATATATTATGAGTAAAATTACTGCAGCCATTACAGCTGTGCACGGCTACGCGCCTGATTATGTACTCACTAACGAGGAGTTATCTCAAATGGTTGACACCAATGATGAGTGGATAACTACCCGTACAGGCATTAAAGAACGCCGCATTTTAAAAGGCGAAGGACTAGGCTCATCAGACCTGGCTGTTCCTGCGGTTAATGCACTGCTGAAAAAACGGGGCATCGGAGCGGATGAGATCGATCTAATCATTTTCTGTACTACTACCCCCGATATGCCTTTCCCGGCAACAGCAAATCTTTTCGCGCATAAAATTGGTGCTGTAAATGCCTGGGGTTTTGACCTGCAGGCAGCATGCTCTGGATTTGTATTTGGTTTAGCTACCGGTGCGCAGTTTATTGAAACCGGCAAGCATACAAAAGTATTGGTGGTTGGGGCTGATAAAATGTCATCAATTGTTGACTATCAAGACCGCGCTACCTGTATTATTTTTGGCGATGGCTGCGGCGCGGCTTTGCTTGAACCAAATTATGAAGGTTTAGGCGTTATTGACTCTATAATGAAAAGCGACGGAGCTGGCATACCTTTTCTGCACATGAAAGCAGGCGGATCAGTAAAACCTGCCAGCCACGAAACGATTGATGCGCGCGAACATTACGCTTACCAGGAAGGTAAATCTGTATTTAAATTTGCTGTAACTAATATGGCCGATGTTTCTGCAGAAATAATGGAACGCAATAACCTTATAGGCGATGATATTGCCTGGCTGGTACCGCATCAAGCTAATAAACGTATTATTGATGCTACAGCATCGCGCATGAATATTGGCGAGGATAAGGTTGTAATAAACATAGAGCGCTACGGCAATACAACCAACGCCACTATACCGCTTTGTCTTTGGGAGTGGGAAGACAAGTTTAAAAAAGGCGATAACATTATAATGGCGGCTTTTGGTGGTGGCTTTACATGGGGTTCGCTGTATTTAAAGTGGGCATATTAGTAGATGTGCAGATGCGTGGATATGCAGATGTGCGGATGATTAAATGTGCAGATATGCAAATTTGCGGATGTACAAATGTTTACAAGAACTTTATAAAATAAAGGTTGTTAATAACCAATAACTTAAATTAGAAAATTCATCTGCATATTTGCGTATGCAGCAATGTTAATGCCGGCAAACTAACTAATTAATCAAACCAATCTGCACATTTGCACATCAGCATATCTGCACATTAATTGACAAGATGGATATTAAACAAATACAAGAACTTATACGCTTTGTTGCAAAATCGGGCGTTAACGAAGTAGCTATTGAGCAGCAGGACTTCAAGATCACTATTAAAACCAACCAAACGCAGACTATAGTTAACGCAACTGTACCACAAGTACAGCAAGCACCTGTAATAGCTGCGCCTGCCGTGCTGCCGCAATCAGCTGCTGCACCAGTTGCCCCTGTTGCAGATACTTCAAACTATATTACTATCAAATCGCCCATGATAGGTACTTTCTATCATTCGGCATCGCCTGATAAACCTTTGTTTGTTAATGTTGGCGATGAGATAAAAACAGGAACAGTAGTTTGCATTATTGAAGCAATGAAACTGTTTAACGAAATTGAATCAGAAGTTTCAGGTCGTATTGTAAAAGTATTGGTTGAAAATGCTTCACCGGTAGAGTACGATCAGCCATTATTTTTGGTAGAACCAGTTTAGTTGATTAGTGATTGGTTGAGTAGGTGAATAGTTGCCTGTCAGCCTATTATGTGGTCAATTTTATATTTAAAGTGTATGGTTGATTAAGTGAGTAGTTAAAACTCAATCAACTTAATCAACCCAATCAACCCAATCAACTTTAAAAAATGTTTAAAAAAATACTTATAGCTAACCGTGGCGAAATTGCCCTGCGAATTATCCGCACTTGTAAAGAGATGGGGATTAAAACCGTAGCTGTATATTCTACTGCTGATCGTGACAGTCTTCACGTTCGTTTTGCCGACGAGGCCGTTTGTATAGGTCCGCCGGCAAGTAAAGATTCTTACCTTAGTATCCCCAACCTTATATCAGCTGCCGAGTTAACCAATGCCGATGCTATCCATCCTGGCTATGGTTTCTTGTCAGAAAATGCTAAGTTCTCGGCTATTTGCGCAGATTACGGTATAAAGTTTATAGGCGCAACTGCCGATCAGATCAACGCCATGGGCGATAAAGCTTCGGCCAAAGAGACCATGAAGAAGGCCGGCGTGCCAACTATTCCGGGTTCTGAGGGTTTGCTTACCGATGTAAAACAAGGCATAGCCATTTCTAAAAAAATTGGTTATCCGGTAATTTTAAAAGCTACTGCCGGTGGTGGTGGCCGTGGTATGCGTGTGGTTTGGAAAGATGAAGAGTTTGAAGCAGCCTGGGATTCGGCCCGTGCAGAATCGGGCGCGGCTTTTGGTAACGATGGTATGTATCTTGAAAAATATGTTCAGGACCCCCGCCATATTGAGATCCAGATTGTAGGTGATCAATACGGCAAAGTTTGCCATTTGTCTGAACGTGATTGCTCTATCCAACGCCGCCATCAAAAACTGGTTGAGGAAGCACCATCGCCTTTTATGACGGATAAATTGCGTAAAAAAATGGGCGAGGCTGCTATAAAAGGAGCTAAAGCCGTTAAGTATGAAGGTGCAGGCACGGTAGAGTTTTTGGTTGATAAGGACCGTAACTTCTACTTTATGGAAATGAATACACGTATTCAGGTAGAGCACCCGGTTACTGAGGAAGTAATAAATTTCGATCTAATAAAAGAGCAAATAAAAGTTGCATCAGGTATACCTATTTCCGGTAAAAATTACGAGCCAACTATGCACGCCATAGAGTGCCGTATCAATGCAGAAGATCCATATAACAACTTCCGCCCTTCACCGGGCAAAATAACCAACTTCCACTCACCGGGTGGGCACGGTGTGCGCATAGATACGCACGTATACAGCGGCTATGTTATACCGCCAAATTACGACTCAATGATAGCCAAGGTTATTTGCGTGGCGCAAACCCGCGATGAAGCCCTTAGCACAATGGAGCGTGCTTTAAGCGAGTTTGTTATTGAGGGCGTTAAAACAACAATCCCATTCCATTTAAAATTATTACAAGATCCTAACTTCCGTGCGGGTAACTTTACCACCAAGTTTATGGAAACCTTTGAATACTAATAAAGGAATTATTATCCGGCAAAATAAAACTACAAACAGCAATATATACGTTAATGCGTAATATTGACAGATAAGATGGCTAACAAACTATTTAATGCTATTAAAAATAAAGGCAAAAACCTGGAATCGGAAATGTCGTTTTTCGAGCACCTTGAAGCTTTGCGCTGGCATTTAATAAGAGCCGCTATTGCACTGGCTATCTTTACTGCACTTGCATTCTATTTTCAGGATTTTCTGATTAACACTGTCATTTTCGGGCCCCGGTATAAAACCTTCTGGACATACAGCATGCTGTGTAAAATAGGCACCGCTTTTAAAATGGATGGGTGGTGCTTTGAAGGCTTTAATGATAAAATGGTAGTTACTGAAGTGGGTGCGAAGTTTAACCTGGTAATGAACTCGTGTATAACGGCAGGGTTGGTGTTTGCCATCCCCTATTTTTTGTATGAGGTATGGAAATTTATAAAGCCGGCCTTACACGAAAAAGAAAGGAAAGCAGCATCCGGATTTGTTTTTTACGCGTCAGCCTTGTTTTTGTTAGGCGTGTTGTTTGGGTATTACATTGTGGCCCCTATGTCAATCCGGTTTTTGATTGGCTTTGAGGTGAGCGACCAGATTGCCACCATGATACGGGTTGACTCTTACTTATCAACCTTAACCACTTTAACAATGGGTTCGGGTTTGATATTTGAACTGCCTATCTTAATTTATTTGTTGGCCAGCATAGGTATTTTAAGCGCGGCTTTAATGCGCAAAACCCGCCGTTACGCCATTCTTATCATTTTAATAATTGCAGCCATTATTACGCCAACGCCCGATGCCATAACTATGAGCGTAGTTGCTGTTCCGCTGCTTTTTCTTTATGAAATAGGCATTTGGGTAGCGGCAGGCGTAGGTAAACGTCGCGAAAAGAAGACGGAAGAGCTGATGGAAACATAAGCGACACACGCTCAAAAAATAGAAACAGCGATGGATTTAATAGTTCATCGCTGTTTTTTTATACCAAAAAATATACCTTAGCGTTAATTAACTGATTTTATGAAAAAAACCCTTATACTGCTCACCTTTGCCGGGTTAGTAACCGGAGCGTGCGCACAGCCAAACCCAACGGCTGTAAAATATTCAAAAATTGTAAGCGCCGAACTGGCCAAAAAACATCTTAGCATTATTGCCTCTGACGAGTTTGAGGGCCGCGAAACCGGCAAGCCCGGCGCCGACAAAGCCGCAAAGTATATTGCTGATGAGTTTAAAGCTTTGGGGTTGCAAGCGCCTGTAAACGGTTCTTATTTTCTGGATGTAGCTATAGTAGAGCCTTCTTTTACGGTAAACGCGTTTACGGCTAATGGCAAAAGCTACACTATCGGTACCGATTTTTCGGCTACGGGCAACACCGGCGTTAAAACGGTAACTACCGGCGATTTTGTTTTTATTGGATACGGAATAGGTGCCGATACTTACGATGATTTAAAAAACACGGATATCACAGGCAAGGTTGTGCTATACATCAACACCGGCGAGCCGGTTAGTAATGGCGTTTTTAAAGTTACTGGTACCGATAAAACATCAAACTGGAGTACAGACCGCAGCAGGCGCATTCAGTTTATCCAAAGCAAAAAGCCCGCTATAATTTTAGCGGTTAACCCTGCGGGTGCTGCAGTAAGACGGGCCGCCGGAACAAGGATGACACTTAAAAACGAAACCATTAGCGCTCCTGTTTATACTATAACCCCTGCTATTGCTAATGATCTGCTTAAACCTACGGGCAAAACTATTACACAATTTAAACAGGAGATTGATGCCAGCGGCACACCCCAAACTCAAACCATTAAGGTTGATTTAACAACAACTTACGCCGGTACAGAAAAACCGGTAAAAGCCGTTGACGTTGTGGGTATTTTACCCGGAAGTGATGCTAAACTTAAAGATGAATATCTGGTGGTGTCTGCACATTACGACCATATAGGCATGTTGCCTGAAGGTACTAAAGGCGACCGCATAAACAACGGTGCAGATGATGACGGATCGGGCACTACGGCTATGCTGCAACTAGCCAGGGCTTTTGCCGAAGCTAAGAAAGACGGTAAGGGGCCGCGCAGAAGTATTTTGTTTTTAGGTAATGTGGGCGAAGAAAAAGGCTTGCTTGGTTCTGAGTATTATGGAGAGCATCCGGTTGTGCCTATGGCCAGCACCATTGCCGATCTGAACATTGATATGATAGGCCGTGTAGGCGAAGAATATGAAGGCAAGCCCGATTCGGCCAATACCGTATATGTGATCGGCTCATCTATGTTGAGTTCTGATCTGCATAAGGCAGGCGAGAACGCCAACAACACCTACACTAAATTGAAATTAGATTATAAATACGATGACCCGAACGACCCGAACAGGTTCTACTACCGTTCAGATCATTACAACTTTGCAAAGCATAACGTGCCCATTATATTCTATTTTAATGGTGTGCATAAAGATTACCACGGTTTGGGCGATGAAGTAAGCAAGATCAACTTCCCGCTTTTAGCTAAACGTGCGCAACTGGTTTATTTTACGGCCTGGGATTTGGCTAATGCCGATAAACGCCCCGTTTTAGATAGCAAGAGCAATCGTTAATAAGCATTAATTTTATTAAGCCATCCTCACAAAAAGGGTGGCTTTTTTATTTTACCTTGATCTGCTGCCTGCCAAAACCTAACTGCCCGTCCAGATCTGTACCCTCCATAAGCACTGTATAATTGGTGACTTTATCTGCGCTGTAGAATGAAATAGTTGCTTTACCGTCTTTATCAGTAATGATATTAGGCCTCCAAAAAATGGTGGAGCGCAGATCAGTACCAATAGCAGTTGTTTTGTTTTTTACAGTGTATTTAGGGCTATAAAACTGCTTAGCTAATGTAAAAGGTAGCGTTTTATAAAAGTAGGTGCCAGGTGTTACCTTCATAAAAGGGCCTTTCTTAGCGCGGGTAGTAACTTCAATGTAGACGTAACAGTCCGCAGTATAAACAGGGTCGTTATGATAGGTAGCCGTGTACTTGGGTTGCTCCATTATTTCTACGCCAACTATATCTTCGGCAGTGAAATAATCCAAAATGGGTTTTATATAATGATAGCGGGCATTTCCTCCCGGCGTAGGGGCGGAGTAAAAAAAATCGATATCAATACCGTCGAAAATAAAGCGTATTTTTTTTGCGTTCCAAACGTATGGCAGCACCATCGTTCCTTCCCCAATGATTTTAGCGAACTTCCAACGCCAAATCCCCCCTTGAGAGGCAAAAGCTGGAAATTTTTCACGCAAAAGTTCTTCCAATGTGGTTTTTACCGGTTTTTTATTGATCTCCTCTTCATCAATCATAAAGTCAAACTCACCCGGTCCGTTTAAGTTTTTTGAGTCTTTTACAATTTTTTTTGATTTGACGTTAACCTCTTTGAGCACATTTCCCTCGCCCCTAAAATTAGACAACGCTATTGTTTCGGCTATTTTGTTCTTTGCGTTATTCAGAAATGTGCTGTCCGAATCTAAATACCAGGGCTTAATCGAGACCTCAAGATTGAAAACAGGTGGGGCAGTTTCATCAATGTTTATACCTACATTAAACGCCTTGTTGTTCTTATTCCGGGCCTGTAGTTTAAAAATGGCGGTATCAACCGGGAATATATCTTTAAAAACAAAACGACCGTCTTTGCCTGTAAGCGTATCTTTAAACACAACAGGGCGATTGGAGAGCAATAGTATGTTTGATTTTTCTATTGGCTTGCCAAAAGCGTTAGTTACTCTGCCGCTCACAACAAACTCCTTTTCGGGTTTAAACGCAAAGGGCAGATTGGGTTGAAAAGCCTCTTGCCAATGGTAACCTACCCAACCTTGTGTGAGCATCAAATTATCAAGGTCGGCTTCTTTATTTCCGACGAAATAATAGCCGGGACCTTCAATATTTCCTTTCAGGTCAGATGTAAATAGTAAATTGTTAAGAATATTGCTGGCCAGGCTATCCTGTTTTACCTGTCCTTCATCGGTAACGGCTAAAGAAAAATTGCCCTCTACAGGGCTGCCTTTGCTGTCTGTTACCTTTATCGCTAACGCGATACTATCGCGAATTCCGTACGAAGGCTGATGCGGTAGTACGGATATGCGCAGATCATCATGATGATCAATAAAAGCGATACGCTCATTAACAGGCTGATTAGCACTATTAAGTAAACTAAAGCGCACAATACCTGTAGGGAACCAGCTTTTAGCAACAGCCTTGTTTATAGTTAATGTGCTAACGGTTTGCGCATAGCATACCACCCCTCTTGAATGCGCAATAAGGTAATACGTGCCTTTAGCATCCGGCGTTGAAGTTACAATTACCTGCAAAGAGTCGGGGCCTGCTGATTTTATGGCCAAAGTTGTACCTGACGGTTTAACTGCGGGTAAAGTATAGGATTTAACAATACCATCCACTTTTGCCGAATAAACCTCGCCTGCCAAAGGAGTAAACTCAAAACTGCCCATACCGGCATGAGCAGAAGCAAAAGCCGCTACTTTATTACCCTTGCCGTCTGTTACATTACCTGTTATGGCAACACCCTTGCCATCCTCGCCAAGGGCCTTAAAACCCACTCTGCTTGTCAATCCCGAAACAAGCTGTCCTCCTTCGGGCATAAACTGTACATCAGTATTTTCTTTACGATTGATAAGGATAGGAATATTTAACAAACCGTTACCTGCAATAAGCGCCTGGATGCTCAAAGCTTTTTCTCCTTCAGGCAGGGTAAAATTCACTTTTACAGTACCGTCAGCCCCGGTAACAACTTTGTTTTTCGAAAGGTTCCGCCGACCGTTCATTACTTTAAGTTCCATATCTCTAAAAGCCTGCATCCGCCCATCCAACAAACTAAACTGCAGATCGCCTTCTATCTTACTCCCAATCTTTTTGAAATTGGTTTTAACCAGCAATGGATTGTCCTGTGCTCTTTGATATAGTAATGGTCTTCTTAAAAATATAGTCCTCGCCAAAGTTGCGCATCCAGTTGGTGTAGGCGCGCAGGGTGTAGGTGCCATTGGGTACCCCGGCACTATCCAGCGCAATATCGGCCCAGGCCAAACCGCTAACTACCGGCACCATTATTCGCTTGGCGTTTTTGCCTGATATATCATCAAGCTCTACATACAGCAAACCGCTTTGTGCAGTGGGTGTAAGATAATCGGCATTCAACAAATAAGCTTTAAAACGTAAGGTATCGCCCATGCTATAATAAGGTTTATCTGTTTGCAGATACAGCTTTTCTATAGGTTTCAACTCGCGCAGATTACTAAGCGCAGTGGCGTATGCTTTAAACTTACTGGTTGGGGATTGCTGTGCGTTAACACGCATACTTATCAGCAACAGGGAGAAAACGCAAATTGCATTGAAGAGCACCGAAAATAAAATTCTGAAACTTGAAATACAAATTTGCGTTAGGTTAATAATTGGGCGCGAAGGCATGACTAAGAGGTTAGTTAAATCGAACTTACTAATCAGAAACCACAATAACAATTAGCTGAAAAAATATATCGATTTATCCGGGTTAAGCGCATGCTGGAAAGCTCTAAAAATAATCACCCAAAAAACATAACTTAGCATTATGACTACAATTGCCGAAGAATTTTTAACCGACGCTGAGAATAAGGCCTTTGATGCAGAACACAGGCGTATTATTAATTACAATATCGGGAAATATGATACGGCTGTTGCGCGGGGCTTGTCCAGAATTATAAATATGGAGAATGCCAAGCGCCGTGGGCATGTAATAAAATGGAAAATGATGGAGAACCTGGATAAGGTTTTACCGGAGTTTGAAGCAAACTTTCAGAAACGCGGCGGTAAAGTTATCTGGGCCAATGACGCTGCTGAGGCCAACCAGGAGATATTGAATATCCTGAAAAGGGTTGATGCCAAAACCATTGTTAAATCAAAATCAATGGTTACCGAAGAAATTCATTTGAATGAGTTTTTAGAAAGTAACAACGTTGAATCTATAGAGACCGACCTAGGCGAGTACATTGTACAACTGTTGGGTCAGCGGCCGTACCATATTGTTACGCCCGCTATGCATCTTTCAAAAGAGGACATTGCAAAACTTTTCCATGAACGTTTTGGTACCCCGCCCGATGCTACGCCCGAGCAACTGACACTTAAGGCCCGCGAACTGCTGCGCGAAAAATACCTGCGTGCAGATGTAGGCATAACCGGCGGCAACTTTTTAATTGCTGATACAGGCAGCGTAGCCGTTAGCGAGAATGAAGGCAACGCTCGCTTAACTACTACGTTCCCCAAAATACATATAGCCATTGTTGGTATAGAAAAGATCATCCCTTCTATAACAGATCTTGACCTTTTCTGGCCCATGCTGGCCGGGCATGGCACAGGGCAGAACCTAACGGTTTACAACACCATTTTAAGCGGCCCCCGCCAGCCTAACGAAACCGACGGGCCCGACGAAATGTATGTTATTTTACTGGACAACGGCCGCACTAACTTGCTGGCGCAAAAAGACCAGCGTCAGGGTCTTTATTGTATACGCTGTGGCGCTTGCCTTAATGCCTGCCCGGTTTATAAAAATATTGGCGGCCATACCTACAATACTCCTTATAGTGGGCCAATTGGCTCTATTATTACCCCGCATTTGCAGGGCATGAAAGATTTTAAACACCTTAGTTACGCATCAAGCTTGTGTGGTAAATGTACCGAGGTATGCCCTGTTAAAATTGATATTCATAAAATGCTGCTTTTAAACCGACGCGACGCGGTTAACGAAGGGTTAGCTACAAGCGCGGAAAAATGGGGATGGAAAATGTGGAAGAAAGGCATGCTTAAGCGAAAAACAGAGGATTTTTTCGGTGGTAAAATGAAGAACTTTTTTTTAAGAACTTTTTTCAAAAAAACATGGGGCCATTATAAAGAAATGCCTAACGTGGCCGAAAAATCGTTTGCCAAACAATGGGAGGAAAAGAATAATCCATCAAAGTAAGGCCATTGCCTAAAAAAATAATTTCTATTTAATAAATTCATAATATTGTTATTGCTTAAAACGCAATAACATTGCCATGTATTGGCGGTGTATTTGCTTAAGGAATGCGCATTTATTAGGCGTACCCCAAAGCCGATAAAATAAATATTGTATGATTTTTGACCGGAAAAACCTGGACGATAATACGCTTATCAATATATACCGTAAGCTGTTGTTTCCGCGTGTTATTGAAGAGAAGATGCTTGTACTATTGCGCCAGGGGCGCATAGGCAAGTGGTTTTCCGGTATAGGGCAGGAGGCAATTGCGGTTGGGGCCACCCTGGCTATGCAGCCCGACGAATTTATTTTACCTATGCACCGCAACCTGGGCGTTTTTACCACCCGTAATGTGCCGTTTGAACGTTTGCTTGCACAATGGGTAGGCAAGCCATCGGGGTTTACAAAGGGGCGCGACCGGTCATTTCATTTCGGATCGCAGGAGCATAAAATATTGGGCATGATCTCGCATTTAGGTCCGCAACCAACGCTGGCCAATGGCGTAGCACTTGCCGATAAGTTAAGCAAGCAAGCCAAAGCAACGCTTGTTTTTGTAGGCGAAGGCACTACCAGTGAAGGCGATTTTCATGAGGCTTTGAACATAGCATCAGTTTGGAGCCTGCCGGTGATATTTTTGATAGAGAATAACAGCTACGCACTATCAACCCCAGTAGCAGAACAGTATAATTGCAAGCGATTGGTTGACAGGGCGCTTGGCTATGGCATTGAGGGCAGGCAGGTTGACGGCAATAATGTGTTGGCGGTTTATTACGCCATAAGCGAGATCGCCTCCAGCATCCGCACACATCCGCGCCCGGCATTGGTAGAGTGTATGACTTTCAGGATGCGGGGCCATGAGGAGGCATCGGGTACTAAGTATGTTCCGCAGGAGCTTTTTAACGAGTGGCAGGATAAGGACCCTGTTCGTACTTTTGAGGAGTACCTGGTTAGCCTTGAAATACTGCGCCGCGAGTGGGGGCCGTACTTGCGTAATGAGTTTACACAGCGCTTTGAGCCTTTGATAGAAAAGACATTTGCGGAGCCGGATATAAAGGCTAATATTTTTACAGAGCTGAATGACGTATACCGCGAAGCGGAACTGCCTGCAGCAACCACAGGGAGCAGCAAAAAAGTAACACGTTACATTGATGCCATATCTGCCGCGTTAAAGTTAAGCATGCAAAAGTATGATAACCTTGTTTTGATGGGGCAGGATATAGCCGAATACGGCGGTGTTTTTAAAGTAACAGAAGGTTTGGTGGCCGAGTTTGGCAAAGAGCGGGTACGCAACACGCCGCTTTGCGAATCGGGGGTTATAGGCGCTGCAATGGGTTTGGCGCTAAATGGCTACAAAGCTGTAGTTGAAATGCAGTTTGCTGATTTTGCCAGCAGCGGCTTTACCCAAATAGTTAATCATGTGGCC